>ERZ1292645.17-Hain-H14-02um-R2-17-length-88652-cov-37_pt1 | contig 88652 bp, 72 predicted proteins | sample MGYA00564401_ERZ1292645 | MGnify/ENA primary metagenome ERZ1292645 (study PRJEB36523, sample SAMEA6512644) | groundwater metagenome | collected 2019-01-09 | study: AquaDiva: Metagenomics assemblies of 32 groundwater samples | reverse complement strand
CCAGCGGCTTCTTGGCTTCGAAAGCGACGGCGGCGCGGGTCTTCATGGCGTCCTCGTAAGGTGGCGGTGGCTTGGATCGGCCGATCGGCCGGCAGGCTAGATGTTGGAGAACAGGCGGACCCCGGCCTGCTCGGTGACGCTCGGCGCGATGCCGAGCTTGTCGACCCGCGACCCGCTGGGGCTCTCGGCGAACATCGCCTTGAATTGCCTGGAGAAGTGGGCACAGTCCGAGAACCCCGTCTCCAGGGCGATGTCGGTCACCGACCGCGCGGTGTTGGCGAGCAGCCACCGCGCGTAGCGCAATCTCAGCATCCGGTAGTGGACGGTCGGCTGCACGCCGAGCGCGCCCTGGAACAATCGTTCAAGCTGGCGCGTGGAAAGACCCAGTCGCCGGGCCATGCTGCCGATGGTCATGGGCGAGCCAAGGTTCTGTTCCATGAGCAACAGCGCCCGACGCACCCGGGGATCGTCAATCCCGCTGGAACCGGACTCCACCGGCGGATGGGGCTGGGCCTCGTCGCCTCGATGGGGGCGATCGAGCAACAGGATGTGGCTGGCCTTCTGGGCCACCGCACGCCCCAGGCGCTGCTCGATCAGATGGCCGGCGAGATCGGCGGCGCCCACCCCGCCGGAACAGGTGATCCGATCGCCGTCGACCAGGAACAGCCGGTCGGTGACCACCGCCTGATCTGGGAACTCCTCGAGGAAGTCCCGGCTATGATACCAGCTGACGCAGCTGGTCCGGCCCTGCATGAGGCCGGCCCGGCTCAGCACGAAGGCGCCCGTGCAAATGCCGATCAGCGGCGTCTTCGCCGCCGCCGCCGCCCGCAGGTAGTCCAGCGTCTCGTCATCGACCTGCCGCCCCTTGTGGAGCAGGCCGCCGATGACGACCACGAAGTCGAACTCCCGCGGATCGGTCAGTCCGCTGGTGCGGCTGACCGAGACCCCGCAACTGGCCCTGATTGTCTCGGCCTTGTTGTTCATGATCGACCACCGGCACAGGATCGGCCGGCTGTGATCGCCATCGTCGGCCGCCAGCCGCAGATGATCGACGAACAACGAGAACGCCGAAAGCGTGAAGTTCTCGGCCAGTATGATCCCGACGGAGAGAACGGAGCTGCGTTTCGCCTCTACTGGTCTCGGTCGGATCATCGTCACCCCCTGGAGCTTTCGCTGGCCGGCGCGCTGCTTCGCGCCCCGATGCTGCGCCCCGCCCCTTCCGGGGGAGCCAGGCCGGCCTGCGCCAGGCGAAGCCGATCAAGCCGGGCCAGCACATCGCCCTGCGCCGGGACCGCCCGGCTGGCGGCGTTGTCCACGTGCAGCAGCATCTGCTCGGCCGTGGCCAGCGGATCGCCGTTGGCGGCCGCGAACAGCGAGTGGAAGACGTGCAGCCGCTTGGCGTCGCCGCCGATGACCTGGGTCTCGACGGTGAGCGGCACGCCGAGCTTCACCTCCTGCAGATGCCGGATATGGGTTTCGACCGTGTAGAAGCTGTGGCCGCCCGCGACGTAGTCCGCGCCCGCCCCGATGTAGCCGAGCAGCGCGTCGGTGGCGTCGCCGAACACCTGCAGATAGCGGTGCTCGGTCATGTGGCCGTTGTAGTCGATCCACTCCGGCAGGACGGCGGCGCGGTGCAGACGCAGCGGCGCGGCCTCATCGACCGGCGCGGACACCGGCTCAGGCAAGGCGCGCCGCAGTTGTTGCATATGGCGCTCCAGCGTCGCGCCCGCTCCCACGTCGGTAGCGCGCAATCCCTGCAGCACCGAGACCAGGGCCTTGTCGCGCAGGCGTTCCAGGTCGCGGATCGAGACCCCGTCAGCCTGCTCGTCCGATTGCACCGCGATGCGGTCGGCGAGGCTGTCGGTCAGCTCCGGCGCCTCCAGCTTGGTCCAGGGCAGCTTCAGCGCCGGGCCGAACTGATCGAGGAAGTGCCGCATGCCGGCCTCTCCGCCGGCCAGCCGATAGGTCAGGAAGGTGCCCATGAACGACCAGCGCAGGCCCGCGCCGAAGCGGATCGCATCGTCGAGCTCGGCGGTCGTGGCGATCCCGTCATTGATCAGCCACAGGCCCTCGCGCCACACCGCCTCCAGCAACCGATCGGCGATGAAGCCGTCGATTTCCTTGCGCACGTGCAGCACCTGCATGCCGATACGCTCATACAGTTCGGCGGCGGCGGCCTTGGCCGCGTCGCTGGTCCGGGCGCCGCCGCAGATCTCCACCAGCGGCAGCAGATAGACCGGATTGAACGGGTGGCCGACGACCAGCCGTTCGGGGTGAGCCATGTCGCTCTGCAGGCTAGTCGGCAGCAGACCCGAGGTCGAGGAGCCGATCACCACCTCGGGCGGCAACAGAGCGTCCAGCTCGGCCAGCACGCGGCGCTTCAGGTCCTCGCGCTCGGGCAGGCTCTCCTGCACGAAGCCCGCGCCCTTCACGGCTTCGGCGATGCTGCCGGCGAAAGACAGGCGTCCTTCGGCCGGCAACAGGCCCGGATAGAGCGCCGCCCAGGCGACGCGGGCTGAGTCCAGCACCGTGGCGACCTTGCGCTCGGCCTCGGGATCGAGGTCGAACATCACCACGTCGAGACCGTTCAGCAGAAAGCGCGCCGCCCAGCCCGCCCCGATGACGCCGCCGCCGATCAGGGCGACGCGGCGAATGGTTTCACTGGCCATCGGGCTCAACCCCGCTTCTTGAGCTGCAGGCGTTCGCGCACCTCGGCCGGGCCGAGGATGCGGACGTTCATCGCCTCGAGGATCGTCACGGCGCGCTCCACCAGGTCGCCGTTGCTCGCGAGCCGGCCGCGGGACAGGTAGAGATTGTCCTCCAGCCCGACCCGCACATTGCCGCCGGCCAGGGCCGCCATCGCGACGTAAGGCAGTTGCCGCGGTCCGATCGAGAAGGCGCTGAACGTCGCGCCGGGCGGGATCTGGTTGACCATGGCCATCAGGGTCAGCGGATCGTCCGGCGCGCCGTACGGAATGCCCATGCACAGCTGGATCATCAGCGGGGCGTCCAGCAGCCCCTCCTTCACCAGGTCGCGCACGAAGACCAGGTGGCCGCTGTCGAAGACCTCAAGCTCGGGCCGAACGCCCAGCTCCTGCACCCGCTTGGCCATGGCGCGAAGCTGGCTCGGCGTATTGGTCATGATGTAGTCGCCGGCCGAGAAGTTCATCGTGCCGCAATCGAGCGTGCAGATTTCCGGCAACAGCTCCTCGACATGGATCAGCCGCTCAAGCGGACCAGCCATGTCGGTTCCGACCGGATTGGGCGGCAGCGGATGCTCGCCCGATCCCAGCACCAGGTCGCCGCCCATGCCCGCCGTCAGGTTGATGATCACATCAACGTCGGAGGCGCGGATTTGCTCGACCACTTCGCGGTAGAGCGCCGGATCCCTAGACGCCGCCCCAGTTTCCGGGTCGCGGACGTGGATGTGGGCGATCGCGGCGCCGGCTCGGGCGGCTTCAATCGCCGAGTCGGCGATCTGTTTCGGGGTGACCGGCACGCCGGCGTGCTTGGCCGCCGTTTCTCCCGAACCGGTCACGGCGCAGGTGATAAAGACCTCGGAATTCATGGGCGACCTCGACATGCCGAACGTTGATCAATGGCGTCGAGACTAGGCATCTCCCGGCGGGCGCAGCCGTACGGAAAACGACACAAAAGTGACGAATTACGACCCCGCGACGCAATAGCGCTGGAATTCCTCCAGGCCGCCCTTCAAGCTGCCCTCAATGGTGAGGAACAACGAAGTCGACGTACCGGAGGAGATCGGGTTTTTCCTGGCGCCTCGCTTTTCGTCCATGGCTTTTTTCTGCGCGGTGGAGCCGCTCCGCGTCGCCAATCGGCTGGCCGGCCGCGACCTCTATCATTGGAAAATCCTGTCGACGGACGGCGAGCCGGTGGAGTCCTCGAACGGCATGCGGCTGGTGGCCGACGCCACGCTTGACGCCGCGACCGCCCCCACCACGGTGATCGTCTGCTCGGGCTTTGACCCCACGAAAGCGGCGACGAAGTCCCTGCTCGCGATCCTGCGACGGCTCTCGGCGCGCCGTTGCGCGCTCGGGGCTCTCGACACCGGCGCGCACATCCTGGCCCTCGCCGGCGTGACCCGAGGGAGCCCTGTCGTTCTGCACTGGGAGGCCCAGTCGGCGTTCGAGGAGGCGTTCCCCGAGACGCCGGTGTCGTCGGAGCTGTTCGAGGACGACGGGTTGGTCTTCACCTGCGCCGGCGGCACCGCGGCCCTGGACATGATGCTGCACCGGATCGGCCGGGCCCATGGCCTGGCCCTGGCGACGGCGATCTCCGAACAGTTCATCCACGACCGCATCCGCAGCAAGGGCGACCATCAACGCATGCCGCCGGCGCGCCGGCTGAATATCGCCAACGAAAAGGTGCTCGCCGCCATCAGCCTGATGGAGGCGGCGCTGGAGCGCCCTCTCCCGGCGCGAATCCTGGCGACGCGGGCCGGCGTCACCCCACGCCAGTTGGAGCGCCTGTTCCTGGGCGCCCTCGGGGTTTCGCCCATGCGCTACTACAAGACGCTGCGGCTGACCCGGGCGCGTGAACTGTTGCGCCAGACCGACTTGCCAGTTCTCGAAGTGGCGATCGCCACCGGTTTCAGCTCGACCGTGGTGTTTTCGCGCTGCTTCCGAGAGCAGTTCGCACGCTCGCCGCGCGACGATCGCCGCGACGAATGACAACACGCCGGCGACCTATGGGTCTGTCGGCTCGATTACGTTGGTACGCCGCCTTCATACAAGTCGATCCCCCTTGGGTCGTTCAGCGTCGGGCCAACTAGGGGGAGATAACGCACTGACCCAGAAATCCGTGATCGAAAGCCGGTCGATCGAGTATGTCCCGCTGTCCGAACGCCACGGCAAGGTCTGGCACCTCTGGCCGATCTGGTTCACTGGCGACGCCCACCTCGCGACGCTAGCCAGCGGCGCCATCGCCGTCGCCATGGGCCTGAACCTGGCCTGGTCGGCTGTCGCGATCGTCGCCGGCGGCGCGCTCGGCACCTTCTTCATGGCGTTCCATTCCGCCCAGGGCCCGCAGATGGGCCTGCCGCAGATGATCCAGTCGCGGCCCCAGTTCGGCTACCGCGGCGCCCTGCTGGTCTGGTTGGTCGCCCTGGCCACCTACATTGGCTACAACGCCTTCAATCAGCAGCTCGCCGCCCGGACCATCCACCAACTAACGGGCGCGCCGATCGCGCCGTCCATGGTGGCGTTCACGCTGCTGGCGCTGGTCCTGGCGATCATCGGCTATCGGCTCATTCACAAGGCGCAGCGCTGGCTGGCCTATGTGATGATCGCCGCCCTCACCGCCTTCACCATCGGCGCGGCCTTCTTCATCCGGTTGCCGGCGTCGCAGTTCGACCTGGGCCTTGGGTCCTTCAAGACCATTCCGTTCCTGACCCAGTTCTTCGCGGCGGCGGCCTACCAGCTGAGTTGGTCGATCTATGTGTCGGACTATTCCCGCTATCTTCCGCGCGACGTCGGGGTCCGCAGCTCGTTCTGGTGGACCTTTGTCGGCGCACTGCTCGGCGGGGCCTGGATGATGCTGGTCGGAGCGCTGGCCACGGCCTGGGCGCCGGGCGTCGACATTGTCGCCGCGACCCGCGCCGCCAGCGATGCGATCACCCCGGGCTTCGGCACGGTGATGCTGGTCGCCTCGCTGCTGGGCCTGATCACGATCACCAGCCTGAACTTCTACGGCGCGGCCCTGACGCTGCTCAGCGTCGTGGACTCCTTTAGCCCGATCAAGCCCGGCCATACCGGCCGGATCATCAGCCTGGCGGTGATCGGCGTCGTCGCCACCAGCCTCTCGCTGTCGTCGCCGCACCTGGTCGACCGGTTCGAGGAACTGCTGGCCGTGCTGCTCTACCTCTTCACCCCGTGGACCGCGATCAACCTGGTGGACTTCTACCTGGTGCGCCGCTCGCACTACTCGATCCTCGAGATCTTCAAGCCGAGCGGCATGTACGGCATGTGGAACTGGCGGGGTCTCAGCGCCTACGCGCTGGGCTTCGTGGCCATGGTCCCGTTCTTCAGCACCGCGGTTTACGTCGGACCGGCCGCCAAGGCGCTCGGCGGCGCCGACATCTCCATGCTGATCGGGCTGCCGGTCGCCGGGATCGCCTACCTGCTGGCCTGCCGCTCGATGGACCTGTCGCTCGACCGCCATCTGGCCACCAGCGCCGACCTGCAGCTCGAACACTGACACCTGCCCAACACTCAGGAGACGCACCATGCGACGTGATCTCGGCTATCGACGCCACCTGATCGCCCCTGCCCTGGCGACCCTTCTGGCCGCGACCGCCCTGCACTCGGCCAGCGCGGCCCCCGCCCCGGCCGCGGCGCGCAAGCCGATCCCGGTGAGCGTCGCCGAACTCGACGCCTTCGACGCCGGCAAGACCTCGGCCAAACTGCCCAACGGCCAGACCATCGCCTATATCGACGCCGGCCGGCGCGACGGGCCGCCGCTGTTGCTGGTCCACGGCTTCACCGACAACGCCCGCGACTGGCTGATGGTCGCGCCCTATCTGCAGGACTATCGGCTGATCATCGTCGACCTGCGCGGCCACGGCGCCTCGAGCAAGCCCGAGTGCTGTTATACGCGCCTGGATTTCGCCTATGATCTCAAGCTGTTGATGGATCATCTTGGCATCGACAAGACCAACATCGCCGGGCACTCGCTGGGCAGCATGGTCACCCAGACCTATGCCGAGTACTGGCCCGAGCGGACCCGCAAGGTGGTGCTGATCTCCTCCAGCGGCGGCCCGAAGCCGGATGCGAGCCCCGCCGAAGTCGCCAAGCGAACCGAGTCGTTCGACTACCGCACCCCGATCCGGAAGCTCAAGGATCCGATCGATCCCGACTCGCCGTTCATGGTCGCCTGGTGGGCCTCGCCGACCCCCGTCGACGAGACCTTCCTGAGCCGGCAGCGCAAGGACGCCGCGGCGATCCCCGTCAATGTCTGGCTGGCGGTGATGGACCAGGGCCTGGTCGGCAACGACCTGCAGGCCACCCTGCCGATGCTCGTCGCGCCGACCCTGCTGGTCTGGGGCGACAAGGACGAGCTCGTCAGCCACGAGCGCAAGGAAACCCTGCGCGCCGCTCTGCCCAAGGCGAAGGTCAAGGTCTATCCCGACTTCGGCCACAACCCGATGTGGGAAGATCCCGCCGATCTGGCCCGTGAGATGAAGGCCTTCCTGAAGGACTGACGCCGACTGTCGCAAGAATTCAAAGGCGGCGCCGTAGGCGTGCGCGCACCTTCCCACCCCGCCCGGCACCTTTAAGAAACCGCCGCCGGGCGGAGTGTTGGAGAACGCCTGATGACCACGCCGTCCCAGACCGCCGCAGCGGCCTTCTTCAATCGCAGCCTCGTCGACGACCCCGCCGTGCGCGACGCCATCGGCCTGGAGCTGGGCCGCCAGCGGGACAAGCTGGAACTCATCGCCTCGGAGAACATCGTCTCACCCGCCGTGCTGGCGGCGCAGGGCTCGGTGCTGACCAACAAGTACGCCGAGGGCTATCCGGGTCGGCGCTATTACGGCGGCTGCGAGCACGTCGACATCACCGAGCAGTTGGCTATCGACCGGGCCAAGGCCCTGTTCGGTTGCGGGTTCGCCAACGTACAGCCCCACTCCGGCGCCCAGGCCAACATGGCCGCTCTGTTCGCGCTGCTCACCCCCGGCGACACCCTGCTGGGCATGAGCCTGGCGCATGGCGGACACCTGACGCACGGCGCGGCCCCGACGGTCTCTGGCCGCTGGTTCAAGGCCGTGGGCTATGGCGTCGATCCCGCCACCCAGCAGATCGATTTCGACGAGGTGGCGGCGCTGGCGCGCGAGCATCGGCCCCGGCTGATCATCGCCGGCGGTTCGGCCTATCCGCGTGAGATCGACTTCGCGCGCTTCCGGGCCATCGCCGACGAGATCGGCGCCTATCTGATGGTCGACATGGCCCACTTCGCCGGACTGGTGGCGGCCGGCGTGCATCCCAGCCCCCTGCCGCACGCCCATGTCGTGACCTCGACAACCCACAAGACCCTGCGCGGCCCGCGCGGCGGGCTGGTGCTGACCAATGACGAAGCCATCGCCAAGAAGATCAATTCGGCGGTGTTTCCGGGCATCCAGGGCGGCCCCCTGCAGCACGTGATCGCGGCCAAGGCCGTGGCGTTCGGCGAGGCGCTGGCTCCCGACTTCAAGGCCTACGCCCAGCAGGTCGTGGTCAACGCCCGCGCCATGGCCGCCACCCTGGCCGAGCGCGGCGCCTCGATCGTGTCCGGGGGAACCGACACTCACCTGGTCCTGGTCGACCTGCGTCCCAAGGGCCTGACCGGCAAGGTCGCCGAGCACGTCCTCGATGAGGCCGGAATCACCTGCAACAAGAACGGCATTCCCTTCGACCCGCAGAAGCCGGCGATCACCTCGGGTATCCGGCTGGGCTCGCCCGCCCTGACCACCCGAGGATTCGGCGAGGCCGAGTGCGTGCAGGTCGCGTCCCTGATCGACCAGGTGCTGAGCGCGACCTCGCCGGACGGCCAGACCGATCCGGCCACCCTGGCGGCGGTGCGGGGCGACGTCGCCGCGCTTTGCCAGCGTTTTCCGATCTATCCGTCCTGACCGCGCCGGACGCTGGGCGCATGGCCGAAGCGGCGCCGGAAGGCGGTGGAGAAGTGAGCCGGCGAACTGAAGCCGCAAGCCACCGCCACGTCGGTCACCGACATGGCGGTCTGGCCAAGCAGGACCCTGGCGCGCTCGAGCCGCAAACCGCTCGAGAACGCCGCCGGCGTCTGGCCCAGATGCCGAACGAACAGGCGCTCCAACTGGCGCGACGACAGCCGCACGGCGGCGGCCACCTCGGATGGTGATTTCGGCGAGGCGGGGTCGCCCTCCAGCATCCGCACCGCGGCCTCCAGCTGCGGATGCCCCTTGGCCGCGCGCAGGTGGGTGGAGGCCGGCTGGCGCTCGGCGCCGGCGCGGTCGCGCTCGACGATGAACTGCGCCGAGACCCGGCGAGCGACGTCGCGGCCATGTCGGGCGGCGATCAGGTGGGTCATCATATCCAGCGGCGCGACCCCGCCGGTGCAGGTCAGCCGGTCGCCGTCGATGGCGTAGAGATCCTCGACGAAATCGATGTCCGGGAACTCCTCGCGGATGGCCGACAGGTTCTCCCAGTGGATGGCGCAGCGCCGCCGCCCTAGCAGCCCGGCCTCGGCCAGGGCGAAACTGCCGGTGCACAGCGCGCCCAGCGCCGTCCTGCCGACGGCGAGGTGGCGCAGGGCCGCAATCAGCGGGCGGCCCGTGGCGTGACGCACGTCCACCCCGCCGCAGACGAACACCGCGTCAAAGGCGCCGGCCTGCGCCAACGAGACCGTCGGCTGCAAGGTCAAGCCGTTGGAGGCCGCGACCGCCTGGCCGTCCAGGGTGATGATCCGCCAGCTATAGTCCTCCCGGCCGATCAGCCGGTTGGCCATGCGCAGGGCTTCGAGCGCGTTGGCGCACGCGATCATCGAATAGTTCGGCAGGGTCAGGAACCCGAAGCTCTGAAGGGCCGCCGGCTCCATGAGCGCCTCAGCGCTCGATGATCAGGTCGCTTGTGGGGCGCGAGCAGCAGAGCAGGATCATGCCCTGGTCGATCTCGCGCTGTCGAATGCCGCCCGCATGGGTCATGTTCACGGCGCCCGCCACCATCTTGCTCTTGCAGGTCCCGCACATTCCCTTGGTGCAGGACGAGGGCAATCTCATACCGGCCGCCCGGGCGGCGTCGAGCACAAACGTATCGGGCCCGCAGGTGACGGTCCGCCCCGAGTTCGCGAACGAGATCGTGTACTGGGTCTCCGTCGAGGCGGCGGCAGGCTCGGCGAGCTCCGGCTCTGCCGCGTTCAGCGTCGCGAAGTCGAAGCTTTCCTCATGATGGCGGGTCATGTCGAAGCCGGCCGCGACCAGCATGGCCTTAGCCGCCTCCATGTAGCCGGCAGGGCCGCAGACAAAGATCTCCCGCTCGCGGAAGTCGGGCGCCAGCTGATCCAGTTGCTGTTGGCCGAGCCTCCCCGTCAGCCCCGCCCAGCCGTCGCCGGCCGTCTCGCAGATCGCCGCGGCGCGAAACCCGGAGCGGACCCGCTCCATCAGCGCGACCTCGTCGCGAAACACGATGTCGGCCGGCGAGCGGGCGCTGTGGATGAAGACGATGTCGGCGTCGCTGGCCAGATCATGGTGCGCGCGCGCCATGCTCATCAGCGGCGTGACGCCGCTGCCGGCCGACAGGAACAGGTACTTCGCCGCCGGATGATCGGCGCAGGTGAACTCGCCCATCGGGCCGAGGGCCCGGATCGCACCGCCGACCTTCAGCGTGTCGTGCAGCCAGTTCGACACCGGCCCGCCGGGCACGCGCTTGACGGTGATGGCGATGGTGTTCGGCCGCGTCGGCGAGGAGGCCAGCGTATAGCACCGGTGGACGCTCTCGCCGCCGATCTGGAACTCGAAGGTGAGGAACTGGCCGGGACGGAAGTGAAACAGCCGAGGTTCGGGCGCCGAGAACACGAAGGTGCGGACGTCGTGGGTCTCGTCATGGACCGCCCGGCAGATCAGCACGTCGTCGACTTCGGCGTCCCAGGCCGGCGGCGGCGTCCCGGCGGGCCGCGCGAGGATGGCCTGAACCGACATCAGGCGAGTTCCGCCGACAGCCGGCCCAGATACCAGGTGCAGAACTTCTCCACGAAGCCCTCGGTGAAGGGCGAATAGGGCCCCGGTTCATAGGCGGGGCTGCGCACCCCGGCCTGGGAAATCCCCACCAGCTCGGCGTCCTGGCGATTGGTCGCCAGCCAGACCCGGGTCAGGTTCTCAACGTCGTAATCCACCCCCTCGACCGCATCCTTGTGAACCAGCCATTTGGTGCGCAGCAGGGTCTCCTCAGGTCCAACCGGGATCACCGAGAAGGTGACGATATGGTCGCCCATGAAGTGGTGCCAGGAGTTCGGCTGCGTCCAGAACGACAGCCCGCCCGACCGCCGATCCTTGATCTGCCCCAGCATCCGCTGCGAGGCCGCCTTGGTGTCGAGGGTCTGGCTTTCCCCGTGTTGGTCCATCGGCAGGCGCTCGGTGCGGAACCCGGTGACCCGATCGCTCAGGTGCTCGACCTCACGGGCCGGCAGGCCGTCGGCCTCCCATCGCTGTTGCAGCTCGGTGACCATGTCGGCGTAGCGCTCGGCCTGCTGGAGGTCGAGGTCGTCCAGCGCGGTTGGCGAGAAGCCGAAGCCGTAGGCGAACAGCGAGGTCGTCAGCTCGGGATGATTGGCCGCGCAGTGATAGCACTCGCGGTTGTTCTCCATGGTGAGCTTCCAGTTGCCGTGCTCGATCAGATCCGTCGAGTGGGCGATCTTGCAGTTCGCGACATCGTGGGGCGCCAGATAGGGCGTCATCACCCGCGCCATCTCCTCGATATCGGCCGGCGGCTCATCGGCCAGACAGATGAACAGCAGCCCGGCGACCGAGCGCAGATGGACCGGCTTCAGGCCTCGGCAGCTCTTGTCGAAGTCCTCGCCCATATGGTCGGCGAACAGCAGCCGGCCATCCAGGGCGTAGGTCCAGGCGTGATAACGGCAGACCAGGTTGCCGACCGAGGACTTGCCGTCCGGCGTCAGCCGCGCGCCGCGATGGCGGCAGACATTGTGGAAGGCGCGGATCTGCATGTCGTCGTCGCGGACGATGATCACCGAAGCCGCCCCGATGTCGAAGCTCATCACGTCGCCGGCCTCGGGCACGTCGGGCTCGACCCCGACATAGATCCAGTGGCGGGCGAAGATCAGGTCCAGGTCGGTCTGGAAGATTTCCGGGCTGGTGTAGAAGTCCTGATCCAGGGTGTGCCCCGGCTTGCGCCCGGCGATCAGTTGGGCGAGCGCATCGTGCGGCATGGGATCCTCGACGTGGGTCTGGAGCGGCCTGAAAACCGGGCCAGTGTGAACCGCTCGCCGAACGTCGGCTTTCTCAAAAGCGACATCTTCTTTTTATTTTACGACACCGCCCAATTGCGGTCGGGGCCCGCTCCGCCGCGCCCGAATGATGTCGCATAGGTTCAAGCCGAGCGGCGGACTGATGCTCGTTGGGGGACGTTCGACGCCGCAAGATGACCTTCGTTATCGATGTGGGGGCGCCGCATGCAGAAGTTCTCAGCCTTCTCGCTTCTTCGCGAAGGCCTTTCAGGTCAGCGCGGTTGGCAGGCCCAATGGCGCTCGCCAGAGCCCAAGCGCGCCTATGACGCGGTGATCATCGGCGGCGGCGGCCACGGCCTGGGCGCGGCCTACTACCTGGCCAAGGAGCATGGCCTGACCAACATCGCGGTCCTGGAAAAGGGCTGGATCGGCGGCGGCAACACCGGGCGCAACACCACCATCATCCGCTCGAACTACCTGTTTCAGGAAAGTTCGACGCTGTACGACCACGCCATGAAGCTGTGGGAGAACCTCTCCCAGAGCCTCAACTACAACGTCATGTTCTCGCAGCGCGGCGTGCTGATGCTCGCCCACACCGTCCATGACGTGCAGGTCTTCAAGCGCCACGTGCACGCCAACCGCGTCAACGGCGTGGACAACGAATGGCTGACCCCCGAGGAAGCCAAGGACTTCTGTCCGCCGCTCAATATCGAACCGGGCATGCGCTATCCGGTGCTCGGCGGCGCCCTGCAACGTCGTGGCGGCACCGCGCGCCACGACGCGGTCGCCTGGGGCTACGCCCGCGCCGCCGACGCGCTGGGTGTCGACATCATTCAAAACTGCGAAGTCACCGGCATCCGGCGCGACGCGTCCGGGGCGGTGAGCGGCGTCGAAACCACCCGCGGCCCCATCTCCACCCGCAAGATCGGCGTCTCCGCCGCCGGCCACACCAGCGTGGTCATGGGCATGGCCGGGGTCCGGCTGCCGCTGGAAAGCTACCCGCTGCAGGCGCTGGTTTCCGAACCGATCAAGCCGGTCTTCCCCTGCGTGGTGATGTCCAACACCATCCACGCCTACATCAGCCAGTCCGACAAGGGCGAGCTGGTGATCGGCGCCGGAACCGACATCTACACCTCCTACACCCAGCGCGGCGGCCTGCACGTCAACGCCCACACCCTCGACGCCATCTGCGAGCTGTTCCCGCAGTTCCGGCGCATGCGGATGCTGCGCAACTGGGGCGGCATCGTCGACGTCACCCCGGACCGCTCGCCGATCATCGCCAAGACCCCGGTGCCCGGCCTCTACGTCAACTGCGGCTGGGGCACCGGCGGCTTCAAGGCCACGCCCGGCGCGGCGCACCTGCTGGCCTGGACCATGGCCAAGGACGAGCCCCACCCGATCAACGCGCCCTTCACCATCGAACGCTTCCGCGACGGCTACCTGATCGACGAAGCGGCCGCCGCCGCCGTCGCGCACTGAGACGACATCATGCTGCTGATCACCTGCCCCTATTGCGGCCCCCGCCCCGAACTTGAGTTCGCCTATGGCGGCCAGGCCCATATCGCCCGGCCGCAACAGCCGGCGGACCTCAACGACGACGCCTGGGCCGAGCACCTCTACATGCGCGACAACGCCAAGGGCGCGCACGCCGAGCGTTGGCGCCACACCCACGGCTGCGCGCGGTTCTTCAACGCCGTCCGCGACACCGGCAGCGATCGCATCCTGGCGACCTATGAAACCGGCACGCCGCGACCGGCCGCCGGCGACCTCGTCGGAGGCGCGGCATGACCAGCGTTTATCGGACCAAGGACGGCGGCCGGATCCAGCGCGGCAAGCCGCTGCGCTTCACCTTCGACGGCCGCGCGCTGCAAGGCGTCGAGGGCGACACCCTGGCCTCGGCCCTGCTGGCCAACGGCATTCATCTGGTCGGTCGCTCGTTCAAGTACCACCGACCGCGCGGCATCCTGTCGGCCGGCGCCGACGAACCCAACGCCCTGGTCGGGGTCCGCCGCGACGCCGCGCGCTATACGCCCAACCTGCGCGCCACCCAGGTCGAACTGTATGACGGCCTGGAGGCGGAGAGCCAGAACCGCTGGCCCAGCCTGGCGCTGGACACCGGCGCCCTCAACGGCCTGATCTCGCCGTTCATCCCGGCGGGCTTCTACTACAAGACCTTCATGTGGCCGCGTAAGGCCTGGGACAGCCTCTACGAACCCTTCATCCGCGCCGCCGCCGGCCTTGGCCGCGCGCCCACCCAGGCCGATCCCGACCGCTATCTGAACCGCTACGCCCATTGCGACGTGCTGATCGCCGGGGCCGGACCCGCCGGCCTGTCGGCCGCCCTGACGGCGGCCCGCAGCGGGGCGCGCGTGATCCTCTGCGACGAGCAGTCCGAGTTCGGCGGCTCGCTGCTGGCCGAAACCTCCGCGACCATCGAAGGTCTGCCGGCCCAGGTCTGGCTGCAGGAAGCCATCGCCGAACTGGCGGGCAATCCTCGGGTCGTCCTGCTGCCGCGGACCACCGCCTTCGGCTACTTCGCCCACAACCTGATCGGCTTGAACCAGCGCGTCACCGACCACCTCGCCGTCCCCTCCGCCGAGCAGCCGCGCGAGCGCCTGTGGCAGGTGCGCGCCAAGGAGGTGATCCTCTGCGCCGGCGCGCTGGAACGCCCGCTGGTCTTCCCGGGCAATGATCGCCCCGGAATCCTGCTGGCCGACTCCGCCCGGACCTATCTGAACCGCTACGGCGTGCGGCCAGGCAAGCGGGTGGTGATCATCACCGCCCATGACGGCGCCTATCGCGCCGCGCTCGACCTGCATGCCGCCGGGGTGGAGATCGCCGCCATCGCCGACGTCCGCGCCACCGCCGACGGACCGGCGCCGCAAGCCGCCAGGCAGGCAGGCCTGCCGATCCGGCTGCGAACCACGATCACCGGAACCCGGGGCGGCCTGCGCGTCGAGGGCGTGAGCCTGGCGGCCATGGATGGCGGCCCCTCCCAGTCCGTGGCCTGCGACGCGGTGTTGATGTCTGGCGGCTTCACCCCCAGCGTCCACCTGTTCTCCCAGTCCCGCGGCAAGCTGGACTGGGACCCGGCCGCGCAGAGCTTCCTCCCCGGCCGTTCGGCCGAACGCGAGCGCTCCGCCGGTGCGAGCCGCGGCCTCTTCGGTCTGGCCGAAGTCCTGGCCGATGGCGCGGCGGCCGGCGCGGACGCCGTCGCCGCTGCGGGTTTGACGCCGCCCGCTCCCCGCCGCCTCGAGGCCTCGGGGATCGATCTCGGCACGGACGGCTTCCTCGGCGCCCTGCCCGGCGCGGGCGCGCCTGGCGCCAAGGCCTTCGTGGACTGGCAGAACGACGTCACCGCCAAGGATCTACTGCTGGCGACCCGCGAGGGCTTCCGCTCGATCGAGCATATCAAGCGCTACACCACGACGGGCATGGCCACCGACCAGGGCAAGACCTCAAACATGAACGCCCTGGGCGTCGTGTCCGAGGCCCTGGGCACGCCGATCCCGGCGGTCGGGCTGACCACCTTCCGCATGCCCTACACGCCGGTGACCTTCGGAAGCTTGGCGGCGACCTCGCGCGGAGTGCTGTTCGACCCGGTCCGCACCACCCCGATCCATGATTGGGCGGCGGCGCAGGGCGCGGTGTTCGAGGATGTCGGCCTCTGGAAGCGCGCCCGCTACTTCCCGCGCGGCGGCGAGGACATGGACGCCGCCGTGGCCCGCGAATGCCTGGCCGTCCGCTCCGGCGTCGGCGTCTTCGACGCCACCACCCTGGGCAAGATCGAGGTCGTCGGACCTGACGCGGCGAAGTTCATGAACCGCCTCTACGTCAACGCCTGGACCAAGCTGGCCCCTGGCCGCTCGCGCTACGGCGTGCTGCTGCGCGACGACGGCTTCATCTTCGACGACGGGGTGGTCGGGCGCGTGGCCGAGGACCGCTTCCACGTCACCACCACCACCGGCGGCGCGCCGCGAGTGCTGGCGATGATGGAGGATTATCTGCAGACCGAATGGCCCGACCTCAACGTCTGGCTGACCTCGACCACCGAGCAATGGGCGGTGATCGCCGTCCAGGGTCCGCAGGCCCGCCAGGTCCTTGAGGGCCTGGTCGAGGGGATCGACCTGTCGGCGGAGGCCCTGCCGCATATGAGCCTGACCGAGGGCAAGATCTGCGGCGTTCCCACCCGACTGTTCCGGATGAGCTTCACCGGCGAACTCGGCTTCGAGGTCAATGTCCCGACCTCCCACGGACGAGCAGTCTGGGAGGCGATCTGGGCCGCCGGCCAGCCCCACGGAATGGTCGCCTACGGCACCGAGACCATGCACGTCCTGCGGGCGGAGAAGGGCTACATCATCGTCGGTCAGGAAACCGACGGCACGGTGACGCCGGACGACGCCGGCCTCAGCTGGGCCATCGGGCGGACCAAGGCCGACTATGTCGGCAAGCGCTCCCTGGCCCGGGAGGCGATGAACGCCCCCGACCGCAAGCAGCTGGTGGGCCTCTACACCCAGAACCCGTCCGTGGTCATCGAGGAAGGCTCGCAGGTCGTCGCCGACGCCCGGCAGCAGATCCCCATGCGCCCGATCGGGCACGTCTCCTCGTCCTATATGAGCGCCACGCTCGGCCGCTCCATCGCGCTGGCCCTGGTCTCCGGCGGCCGGGCGCGCATGGGCCAGACCCTGTTCGTTCCCACCGCCGATGGCGAAGTCGCGGTCACGGTGACTTCGCCGGTCTTCTACGATCAAGAAGGAGTGCGGGTGAATGCATGACACCCTGACCGCCCAGCGGCCCTCGGCCGCATCGATGTCGGCCCCCGCGATCGTCAAGCCCCTGCCCGCAGCCTCGCGTTTCATCCTGCAGGGAAGCGCCGCGGTCATGGCCGCAGCGGCCGCCGCCCTGGCGCTGCCAGACACCAAACTAGCGTGCCGGGCCTCCGCCCACGGCGAACGCGCGATCCTCTGGCTTGGCCCGTATGAACGGCTGGTGATCGGCGGAGAGGCCGAGGGGGCTGAACTGACCCGCCTGCTCGCCGCCGCGCTAGTCGACCTGCCTCACTCGCTCGTCGAGGTCACCGACCGCCAAATCGCCTTCGAAGTGACGGGGCCGCACGCCGCCGAACTGCTCAACAGCGCCTGCCCGCTCGATCTCGATCTCAGCCAGTTCCCGGTCGGCATGTGCACCCGCACGATCCTGGCCAAGGCCGAGATCGTGCTGTGGCGCACGGCGCCCGAGACCTTCCGCCTGGAGGTCTGGCGCTCGTTCAGCGCCTATGTCGTCGGCTTGCTGGAAGAAGCCGGGCGCGCCTGAGCCATGGTCAGCGCCTTCGAGCTCTTCAAGATCGGCATAGGCCCCTCCTCCTCCCATACGGTTGGGCCGATGAAGGCCGCCGCCGCCTTCATCGAAGCCCTGACCTATCGGGGCCTGCTCGGCGCCGTGGAGACCATCCAGGTCGATCTGTTCGGGTCGCTGGCCTGGACGGGCAAGGGCCACGGGACCGACCGCGCCGTGGTGCTGGGCCTGGCCGGCGAGGCGCCGGAAACCGTGGATCCGAACTTCGCCGACAGCATCTTCCGGCGCGCGAGCGACGAGCATGTGCTCGAGATCGCTGGGCGCGGCATCGTCTTCGATCCGGCCGTCCACCTGAATTTCGACGTGGTGAGCCCCGCGCCGGTCCACCCCAACACCCTGGCCTTCACCGCGTTCGACGGCTGCGGCGGCGTGCTGGCGCAGGAGCGCTGGTGCTCGATCGGGGGCGGCTTCATCGTGCCCGAGGCCGAGGTCGGCCACAGCGTCGAACCGTCCCACGCCCTGCCCTACCCGTTCCGCTCGGCCGCCGAGTTGCTGCGCCTGGGCGACCGGACCGGGCTATCGATCGCCGAGATCGTACTGGCCAATGAATCCGCCGCCCGCCCCCGGGCCGAGGTGCTGGCGCACCTCTCGCAGATCGCCGAGGCGATGATGGCCTGCATCGACCGGGGCATGACCGCGGTCGGCGAATTGCCGGGCGGCCTGAGGGTCCGCCGCCGGGCCGCGGCGCTCAGCCACAAGATCGTCGCCGACCAGTTCCGCAACGAGCGCTCCCCGCACGAGATCATGGACCGGGTCAGCCTCTTCGCGATCGCGGTCAACGAGGAGAACGCGGCCGGCGGCCGCGTGGTGACCGCCCCCACCAACGGCGCGGCCGGGGTGCTGCCGGCGGTGCTGCGCTACTATCGCGACCTCTGGCCCAATGCGACGGCCGAGGGCGTGCACACCTTCCTGCTGACGGCCACGGCGGTCGGCGGCCTGTTCAAGACCAACGCCTCGATCTCTGGGGCCGAGGTCGGCTGCCAGGGCGAGGTCGGGGTCGCCTGCTCGATGGCCGCCGCCGGCCTGGCGGCCGCGCTGGGCGGCACGAACGCCCAGATCGAGAACGCCGCCGAGATCGGGATGGAGCATCACCTGGGCATGACCTGCGATCCGGTCGGCGGCCTGGTGCAGATCCCCTGCATCGAGCGCAACGCCTTCGGGGCGGTCAAGGCGATCAATGCGGCCTCGCTGGCCCTGCGCGGCGACGGCGCCCACCACGTCTCCCTCGACAAGGTCATCGCCACGATGCGCCAGACCGGGGCGGACATGCAGTCGAAATACAAAGAGACCTCGCTGGGCGGCCTGGCCGTCAGTTTCCCTGAGTGCTGAACGCCCACGCCGACAGAGCCGACGCGATCGATTGGAGCGGCAAGGACCGATGAACGTGACCACTATCAGACCCGCTTTCCTGACGTCGGAGCCCGGCAAGGTCGAGGTTGAGGACTATGTCCTGAACATCTCCTGCCCCAACGCCGCCGGCATCGTCGCCGAGGTTTCCCAGCTGCTGTTTTCGTATGGCGGGAACATCCTCGATGCGAACCAGTTCGACGACATCATCACCGGCCGGTTCTTCATGCGGGTGGTGTTCAGCATGCCGACCGGCCGCCTGCCGCTGCTGCAGTCCGATTTCGGCCCCACGGCCGAGCGCTTCGGCATGACCTGGGGCGTCCGCCGTCAGAGCGAGCCCCTGCGGGTCATGCTGATGGCTTCGAAGTTCGTGCACTGCCTGGCCGACCTGCTGTCGCGGTGGCGGAGCGGCGAATTGCCGATGCAGGTGGTCGGGCTGATCTCGAACCACCCGCGCGAGGTCTATGCCGACCTCGACCTCACCGGCATCCCGTTCCACCACCTGCCGGTCACCAAGGACAACAAGCCCGAGCAGGAAGCCAAGATCGAACAGCTGGTCGCCCAGACCAGCGCCGACGTCATCGTCCTCGCCCGCTACATGCAGGTGCTGTCAGACCGCCTGGTGCAAACCCTGACCGGCCGATGCATCAACATCCACCACTCGTTCCTGCCCGGCTTCAAGGGCGCCAAGCCCTATCACCAGGCCTATGTGCGCGGCGTGAAGCTCATCGGGGCGACCGCCCACTACGTGACCGCCGACCTGGATGAAGGGCCGATCATCGAACAGGAGGTCGAGCGTATCAGCCACAAGGACACGCCCGACGATCTCATCCGCAAGGGCCGCGATATCGAGCGCCGCGTCCTGGCCCGCGCCCTGGGCTTCCACCTGGAAGGCCGGGTGTTCCTCAACGAACAGAAGACCGTGGTCTTCCGTGACTGACGCCGGCCTCAGCACCCTAGACGTCCGCTCCGAAGACGGACATGCCTCACGCCGTCGCGCGCCTCAGGGCCGCGACGCCTTCTCCAGTTGGATCTGAAAATGAAATCACACGCCCGCGTAGTTGTGATCGGCGGCGGCGTCGTCGGCGTCAGCACCCTGTACCATCTGGCGAAGCTCGGCTGGTCCGACGTCGTGCTGATCGAGCGCAAGGAGCTGACCTCCGGCTCGACCTGGCACGCGGCCGGCCTGCTGCCGTTGTTCAATATGAGCTATTCGGTCGGCCAGCTGCACAAGTACTCGGTCGCGCTCTATCCTGCGCTGGAGGCCGAGACCGACCAGGCGGTCGGGTTCCGCCCCGTGTCGAACATCCGGCTCGCCTGCACCCAGGACCGGCTCGACGAGTACAAATATTACGCCGGGGTCGCCAAGACGATCGGCGTGGACGTCAGGTTCCTCACCCCCGAACAGGTCAAGGAGATCTGGCCGCTCTGCAATGTCGACGACGTGCTCGGCGCGATCCAGCACCCCGACGACGGCTATGTGCAGCCCGCCGATCTCACCCAGGCCTTCGCCAAGGGCGCGCGGGCCAACGGCGCGACGATCTACCGGCACACCACTGTCACCGGCATCACCCAGACGCCGACCGGCGAATGGTGCGTCTCCACCGACCAGGGCGACATCACCTGCGAGCACGTCGTCTCGGCGACCGGCAGCTTCGCGCGCCGGACCGGGGCGATGGTCGGGCTCGACATCCCGGTGATGCCGGTCGAGCACCAGTACCTCATCACCGAACCGCACCCAGACATCCTGGCCCGGCGGGCCAGCGGGCTCGGCGAGATGGGCGTGCTGCGTGAGTCCGACGCCTCCTACTACATGCGCGAGGAAGCCGGCGGCCTGCTGCTCGGCCCCTACGAGACCGGCGCTCCGGTCTGCTACGTCGACGGGCCCCACCCGGACTCGGAATACGAGCTGTTCCAGGACGACCTGGACCGCCTGGCCCCGCACATCGAGGCGGCGATCGCCCGGGTTCCGGCCTTCGGCGAGGTCGGCGTCAAGCGGGTGTACAACGGCGCCATCGCCTACACCCCGGACGGCAACCCGATCGTCGGGCCGGCCTGGGACCTCAAGAACTTCTGGCTCAACGAGGGCCACAGCTTCGGCATCACCGCGGCGGGCGGCGCCGGCTGGCAGCTCGCCAAGTGGATCGTCGAGGGCGAGCCGTCGATCGACATGATGGGCGTCGACCCCCGTCGCTTCGGCCCCTACGCCTCGCACGGCTACCTGAAGGAGAAGAACGAGGAGGCCTACGCCAAGGTCTTCACGGTGCACTATCCCGACGAGGAACGGACCGCCGGCCGGGCCCTGAAGCGCTCGCCTTGCTATGACCGCATGAAGGACCTCGGCGCGGTGTTCGGCTCGATCTACGGCTGGGAGCGTCCCAACTGGTTCGCGCCGGCCGGCTACGCCCTGAGCCAGGCCGATCTGGCCAAGCCCGACGTCCTGTTGAACGAGAACCATCCCGACGACGGCGCGCCGACCGTGCGCGAGCGCTGGAGTTTCCGCCGCTCGAACTACTTCGAACATGTCGGCGCCGAATGCCGCCACGTGACGGAAAAGGTCGGGGTGCTGGATCTCAGCGCCTTCGCCAAGTTCGAAGTGTCCGGCCCGGGCGCTGAGGCCTGGCTTGAGCGCCTGCTGACCAACAAGGTCCCGACCAAGATCGGGCGGCTGAGCCTGTCGTATCTGCTGACCGAACGCGGCGGCGTGCGCTCGGAGTTCACCGTCTGCCGCGAGGCGCCCCAGAGGTTCTATCTCGTGTCCGCCGGCGCGCTGGAGCGGCACGACTACGACTATCTGATCAAGGCTCTGCCGACCGACGGCTCGGTGCGGCTGGAGAAGGTCACCACCCAGTACGGCGTGCTGGTCCTGGCCGGGCCGCGCTCGCGCGAGCTGCTCAGCCGCCTGACCGACGCCGACCTGTCCAACGAGGCCTTCCCCTGGCTGACGGCCCAGACCATCAATATTGGCGCGGCCCAGACCAAGGCGCTGCGGGTCAACTTCGTCGGCGAGCTGGGCTGGGAGCTGCATCACCCGATCGAGATGCAGAACTACATCTTCGACCGCCTGTTCGAAGCCGGCGCCGAGTTCGAACTGAAGCCGTTCGGCATCCGGGCGATGGACTCGATGCGTCTGGAGAAGTCCTACAAGCTCATCCCGCGCGAGCTTTCCATCGAGTACGCCGCCCTCGAATCCGGCCTCGGCCGCTTCGTGAGCTTCAAGAAGGGCGACTTCGTGGGACGCGAGGCCTTGAAGGCCTGGAAGGAACGCGGCTTCGCCAATCGGGCCGTAACCCTCGAGGTCCACGGGATCACCGACGCCGACGCCCGTGGATCGGAGCCGATCTACCAGGGCGACGAGCTGGTGGGCCGGGTCACGTCCGGCGGCTTCGGCTGGCGGACCAACAAGTCCCTGGCCCTGGCCATGGTCCGCCCTGATCTGGGCGAGCCGGGCGTGGAGCTGGAGATTTCCATCCTCGGCCAGCCGTACAAGGCCACGGTGATCGCCGACTCTCCGTTCGACCCGGACAACCTGGCGCTGAAGGGATGATCGCCGACCGGCGACGCCCCAAGGTCTAGACATAAAGAAGTTGAATCCGGCGACGATCGGCTCAGGATTTCCCCTTGCTCCCGGCTCTAGCGGTCGTAGGGATAGCCCATGCAAGTCTGCAGCACAGTCGTCGGACAACGAACCGGTCTTGAGTGGCGGCCCGATCGTGGACACTCCCCGATCGAACGCTCGACTCCGGTCGAGACGGCGATCGGCCTGTCGTTCGATCGCCGGCCCCATACGGTGCTGATGGCCACGCCGCAGGACATGGCCGACCTCGCCATCGGCTTCACGGTCACCGAGGCGATCGCCGCCTACGGCGAGATCGACAGCGTCGACATCCAGGCCCACACCGAGGGGTACCTGGTCGACATCCGGCTGGCGCCCGCCGCCCGGCCGCGCAAGGCCCGGCCACGGACGCTCGAAGGCCGCTCAAGCTGCGGGCTCTGCGGGGTCCAACGCCTGTCCGACGCGGTCCGGCCGCTGCCGCAGGTGACGACCGGCCAGCGGTTCACCCCGCAGGCCGTGCAACGGGCGCTGAGCGCGCTCAGTGATCAGCAGCCGCTTGGCCGCGCCACCCGTGCGACCCACGCCGCCGGGTTCGCCGCCGCCGACGGAACCCTCCATCTGGTCCGCGAGGATGTCGGTCGCCACAACGCGCTCGACAAGCTCGCTGGCGGCCTGTTCCAGGCCGGCCTCGATCCGACCGCCGGCTTCGTGGTCGTGACCAGCCGCTGCTCCTTCGAGATGGTCGAGAAGACCGCCCGCATCGGCTGCCCGATGATCGTCGCGATTTCGGCGCCGACCGACCTGGCGATCCGAAAGGCCGAAGAGGCCGGCGTCACCCTGGTGGCCCTGGCCCGCAGCGACGGCCACACCGTATTCAGCCGCGCCGAACGCCTGGACGTTCGCGCCGGCGCAACCCTCTGAGATTGTAGGTCGTCCATGTCGAAAGAGGAAACCCCAGGCGTCCGCCCCTACAAGAGCCCGGCTGGCGGTTGGGGCGCTCTGAAGGCTGTCGGACAGGCCTTGGTCGACCAGGCCACGGTCGTCGAGGGCGGCCGCACCCTGCTGCACGCCAACCAGCCGGACGGGTTCGACTGCCCAGGCTGCGCCTGGCCCGACCCCAAGCACACCTCATCCTTCGAATTCTGCGAAAACGGGGCCAAGGCCGTGGCCTGGGAGGCCACCAGCAAGCGCGCGACGCCTGAACTCTTCGCCGCCAACACCCTCGCCGAGCTCTGGACCTGGAGCGATCATGCGCTCGAGGACACCGGCCGCCTGACCGAGCCCATGGTCTATGACCGGGCCTCTGATCGCTATCTGCCGGTGAGCTGGGAGACCGCGTTCGCGCAGATCGGGGCTGAGCTCCGCGCCCTGGACCATCCCGACCAGGCCGAGTTCTACGCTTCCGGCCGCGCCTCCAACGAGGCGGCGTTCCTCTATCAGCTGCTGGGTCGGAAGTTCGGCACCAACAACTTCCCCGACTGCTCCAACATGTGCCACGAGCCGACCAGCGTCGGGCTCCCGGACTCCATCGGCGTGGGCAAGGGGTCGGTGACGCTTGAGGACTTCGACCACGCCGACCTGATCCTGTGTTTCGGCCACAACCCCGGCACCAACCATCCCCGCATGATGTCGACCCTGCGCGAGGCGTCGCGTCGGGGGGCGACGATCCTGGTGTTCAACCCCATGCGGGAAAGGGCCCTGGAGCGCTTCGCCTCGCCCCAGGACCCGGTCGAGATGGCCACGCTCAGCGCCACGCCGATCGCCTCGCAATACTACCAACCCCGGATCAAGGGTGACGCAGCGCTCGTCCAGGGGCTGATGAAGGCCCTCATCGCCCTCGACGGCGAAGGCGCTGGTGCGCTCGACCACGCCTTCATCGCTGAACACACGCAGGGCTACGAGGCGCTGGTCCTCCAACTCGCCGATCTCACCTGGCCCGACATCGAGGCCCGGTCGGGGCTGTCGCGGTCGCAGATCGAGGAGGTCGCGACGATCTACGCCCGGTCGAAGGCGACGATCCTCTGCTACGGGATGGGCCTGACCCAGCACCGCAACGCCACCTCCACCGTCCAGCAACTCGCCAACCTGTTGCTGCTGCGGGGAAACATCGGCCGGCCAGGGGCCGGGATCTGCCCGCTTCGGGGGCACTCCAATGTCCAGGGCGACCGGACGGTCGGCGTCTGGGAAAAGCCGTCCGAGGCCTTCCTCGAGGCGATGGACCGCGTGTTCGGCTTTAAGTCGCCGCGCAAGCACGGCCATACCGTCGTCGAGGCGATCATGGCCATGGAGCGCGGCGAGGCTAAGACGTTCATCGGCCTGGGCGGCAACTTCGCCGTGGCCGCCCCGGACCCGGCTCGCTCCTTCGCGGCCATGCAGAAACTGGAGCTGAGCGTCCACATCGCGACCAAGCTCAATCGCACGCACCTGCTTCCCGGTCGTCAGGGCTTCCTGTTGCCCTGCCTGGGCCGCACGGAGATCGACCAACAGGCGTCAGGGCGCCAAGCCGTCACCGTCGAAGACTCGATGTCGATGGTCCACGCCTCCAGAGGCCTCAACCCGCCGGCCTCGCCCCACCTGATGTCAGAGCCGGCCATCGTCGCCGGTATCGCCAAGGCCGTCTTCGGAGAGGACGACACGACCGACTGGGCTGGGCTGGCCGCCGACTACGACCGCATCCGCGACCTGATCGAGGCGGTCCTGCCGGACCAGTTCGCGGACTACAACCAGCGCATTCGGGTCCCCGGCGGTTTCCGCCTGCCGGTCGCGCCCTCCGAGCGGGTGTGGAAGACGCCGAGCGGCCGCGCGAACCTGCTGGCCTATGTCGAGGTCGGAGAAGACGCTCACGCCGGCGATCCCAGCGTCCTGCTGCTGACGACGCTGCGGAGCCACGACCAGTACAACACCACGATCTACGGCAACGACGACCGCTATCGCGGGGTGTTCGGCCGCCGCGACGTCGTCTTCGTCAATCCAGGCGACCTGGCCGAGCGGGGCCTGAAGGACGGCGATCTCATCGACCTGAGCGCGGCCTTCGATCCCTCGGGCCGACGCACGCTGCGCGGCTTCACGGCGGTGGCGCGGGACATTCCGAAAGGCGGGATCGCCGCCTACTATCCGGAAGCCAACGGGCTGATCGGCCTGGACGATCACGATCACCGAAGCGGAACCCCCGCCTACAAATCCGCCCCGGTCAGGATGTGCGCGGCGGCCGACCTGCCTTAGGCCGCCCCGAAAGCCTAACGGGCCGTGCCGCTGAAATTCGCGCTTCTCGAAAAGTGTTCGAACGCGCTTGGTCGTGGCGCGCGTTACTCGTTTTCCTCGGCGCGCATCTTTTGAATTCGTATCCGGCTTCACAGCCGGCGCGCGAACAAAGCCATTTTCAGTCTTCGGGCTCCCATTTTAGGGGCAAGGGCGCGGCGCTCTTCAAAACAGCGACCGCGCCCAACCGACTATCGCGGCAAGAGGCGAACCCCGAGCCTCAGTTCCGTTGCGGAGGGACCGCGATCGCCGCCTCGCCAGTCAGGCTTTCGACGATCGGAGCTTGGTCGTAGAGCGCGTCGCGCGCGTCGAGCTGGCGGCGGATATCGGCGTGGCGGGCGGCGTCCAGGCCATAGCCGATCATGCACGCGCCCCCCAGCATCACGAACACCACCGGGCCGACCAGGAAGACAAGCTCCAGGTTGTGGATCGCCTGCGCAGTGTTCCGAGCGCCCTCGGCGGCGTCGTATCCGACCTTCGACAGGACGAAGAACGTCAGGCCGATCGAGAACGCGCCGGCGACCTTGGTGGTCATCGTAGTGATCGCGTAGAGCAGCCCCGACCGCTCCTTGCCATGCTCCAGCCGGATCTCGTCGGCGATGTCGGCGGTCATCGCGCGGGTCAGCAGATTGAACCCGGAGGCCATCACGCCGGCGATGAAGAGCGGGATGATCGCCACCATCAGGTTGCCCTTCGGTAGAGCGATCAGGGACACCAGCGTCAGCGAGTACAGCGTCGTGGCGACCATGACCGTCCGATGCTTTGAAATCCGCATGGCCAGCCGCCCCATCAGCGGCGCCCCGACGATGCCCGCCAGGAAATAGGTCGCCAGCAGAATGCTGGCCTGGCCGGTGGTGAAGCCCCGGCTGTCGGTGAAGAAGAATAGATAGGTGGCGCTCATCCAGCCCGGACCGAGCGACAGGCAGAGGTCCGCCAGCAGGATTCGCGCGAAGGCCGGCCGCGTCATCAGCGCGCCGTAGTCGCGCAGTCGGAACTCATCGCCGGGCGCCTCGGGCGCGATCTTCTCCGGCGTGCGCCAGACGACGAGCGCCGCGGTGATCGGCGCCAGGGCGATGATCAGCCATCCCATCATCGCGACATTGCCGGAGTCGGAAACCGCCCGCGCCTCATTGACGATGGGGATCGCCAGGACGCTTGCGGCGCCCAGCACCCCGACGGCGGTCATGATCGCGAAGACCCGAGACCGATCATTGTAACTGGGCGCCAGGGTCGCGGCCCAGGCCGCATGCGACAACGCCAGGACCGAGTTGCCTAGATAGAGGATGAGCAACCAGAAGATCAGATAATTCCGCCCAATCCCGGAGGGCGGGAGGAACAGGAAATAGACCCCCAACATCAGGATCGGGGCGCCGAGGATCGTCCATAGCCGATAGCGGCCCCATGGCGTCCTGGTCTTGTCCATCGACCAGCCGAGCAGGCCGTCGACCGGAATGTCGATCATCCGGACAATGAAGAAGGCGGACCCGACGACCGCCAGATCGACCCCCAGGTGGCTCGCATAGTGCCGGGGCAGATAGACCGACATCGCGATGGCCACGGCCGCGACCGGCAGAGCTGTGGCCGCGAAAGCCAGGGCCGTAAGGAAGGGCACCCGCTTAGCCGGTGACGAAGCAGCCTGAGTCACGCTGTAGATACTCCCTCAAGGTTCGGCGCGACCTCCTGGAGGCCCGGCGCTCTTAGTCGTTCCGGCGGGCCGCGAGCCGGAACGAGCCGTCTCCGACGCCCAGCCGGCGGCGGTCTCCTGCAGCGCTCCCAAGACCTCACGGCGCCTGGAAGCGGCCCCCTGCATCGCCGACCTGCGGGGTTCGAACATCGTTCCACAAGCGCGCCGGCGAAAAACCCGTGATCTGCTTCCCGCCCTGACAGGGCCCCGAATGACGACGGCAAGAGGGAAATTCGCCGTCGCCGAAGGCTCAAAACGACGTTTCCCGCACCCGGGGGTTTTCGAACGTCGTTCGAGTGCCCCCTCGTCCGGTCCAACAAACAGAATCACAGCCAGGGAGGATTAGTTGTTTTCCACGAGTAACGAGCCGAGCCGCGCGCCCATGTTCCGGCAGCGGCTGCGGAGCGGATTGATTATGGGCGCGTCGATCGCTGCAATCTGCGCGATCAGCCCACAGGCCTTCGCCCAGGTGTCCGAAGACGCCCCAACGGTCGAAGAAATTGTCGTGACAGCCGAGAAGCGCGAGCAGAGCTTGCAGAGCGTCGCGGTGGCGGTCTCGGCCTACACCAGCGAAAAGCGCGACGTGCTCGGTGTGAACACCGTCGAGGATCTCGCCCGCGTCACGCCAAGCCTCAGCTATACAAACAACGATCGCATGTCGATCCGGGGCCTTGGCCGACTGACCAACGCCATCGGCACCGATCCCTCCGTCGCCCTCTATTCGGACGGCATCTTCTCCAACTCGATGACTGACGCGTCCACGCCGTCGCTGTTCATCGAGCGCACCGAAGTGCTGCGTGGGCCCCAGGGCACGCTCTACGGCCGCAACTCGATCGGCGGCGCGATGAACATCGTGTCCAAGCGCCCGACGGACGAGTTCAACGGCGAAGTCCGCGCCATGGTCGGCAACTTCGAAAGCTATCGCCTGGACGCCATGGTTCGCGGGCCGGTGCTCGACAACCTGCGCTTCCTGCTCGGCGCCTCGACGGAGCGCCGCAACAAGGGCTTCATCGACAATATCGGGTCGGGCGGAAACGCCGCCGGGATCAAGCGCTACACCTTCGAGGCGCAGCTTGAAGCCGATCTCGGCGACAACACCACGGCGCGCCTGCGCTATACGAAATTCGACTGGAACGACAGCTACGGCGTCGGCAACACCTTCGCCAACAACATCTCGCCGTACGACACGACGTCCCTGGCGGGCGCCGGCACCAGCGCCCTCTACTACAACACCACCTACGGGCTGACCGCGCCGAACCCCGGCGTCGCCAACCCCTACGTCCAGAACGCCAACTCGACCGCGCGTGGCTCGCTGAAAGATCATCACCGCCTGCACTTCGACGTGACGAGCGACCTGGGCTGGGCGACCCTGAAATATCTGGGCGGCTATCAGCAGTACAACTACTTCACCTCGACGGACTCCGACCTCTCCGGCCGCACCGCCCCCCAGAACATCCTGGTTGATGTCGACGGCGCCGGCCCGCGTCCGGCCTTCACCGCGACCAACGTGTCCACCGACGCGCGGACCTTCTACGAAGAGCGCCAGAGCTGGCTGTCGAACGAGATCAACCTCTCCTCGAACGGCGATGGCCCGCTCAACTGGATCGTCGGCGTCTATCAGTACGCCCAGGACTACGACCAGCCGCAGGGCATCCGGGTGGTCGGCGACCCCTCGGTGTTCCAACCGCTGACGCTGCAGGGCACGCCTGCCGCCCCCAACCCGAAGGGCGCCTTCCTCTATGTCGACGGTCACCTGGAAACCAAGTCGTACGCCGCGTTTGGCCAGATCGACTGGAAGTTCGCCGACGCTTGGACGCTGACGGCCGGCCTGCGCTACACCAAGGACGAAAAGACGGGCTACGACGTCGCGCGCTACGTCGCTCGCAACCCGAGCATCGCGCTGGCGTTCGGGGCCGCCCTGCCGCCGTCGGTCGCTCAAGGCTATTCCGTCGACGTGACCACCCAGCAGATTTGCGGCGGGACCACCCTGGCCTCCTGCGCGGCCAATCCGCTGACCGCCAACCTGACGGCCAACCCCGGCGGCGGCCTTCGGCGCGATCTGGCCGGCGACTGGGACGCCCTCACCGGCACCCTCGCCCTTCAGTGGCGGCCCGATTCCAGCACCAACCTCTATGCTCGCTATTCGCGCGGGTACAAGGCGGGCGGCTGGCTGGGTTCGAACGGGCTTTCGCCTGATCCCTATGCTGACCCGGAGTACGTCAACTCCTACGAAGCCGGCGCGAAGAAGACGTTCGGCGGCCAGCTACAGATCAACACGGCGCTCTTCTACACCGACTATAAGGGCTTCCAGGCCCCGCTGACGGTGCCGCTGGGTTCGATCACCGCCACGCAGTTCCTGAACCTCGACGCCACGGTCTGGGGCCTCGAAGTGGAGACCCAGTGGTCGCCGGTTCGCGACCTGCAGTTCTTCTTGAACTACGCCTACCTGAACACCGAGCTCGATACCGGTTGCTGCTTCGTCGACACGATCGACCCGCTCGCGCTGGCGCCTGGCGCCCAGCCCGTCGGGCCGGCCGCCAACGGTCGGGTTCTCCAGACCGTCGTCGGCAACGACCTGCCGCTCTCGCCGCACAACAAGGTGACGGTTGGCGCGACCTACACCTTCGACTTCGAGCCCGGCTCGCTGACCTTCAGCGGCACGGCGACCTATACGGACGCCCAGACGTCGGCGCTGTTCAACAACCCGGCCTATCGTTCGCCGTCCTTCACGACGGGCGATGTTCGGGTGCTGTGGCGTGATGCGGGCAGCCGCTACACGATGATCGGCTTCGTGAAGAACGTGACGGACGAGGTCGGCTTCGGAAGCTCGGTGGCCAGCCCCACCGGCCTCACCGCCGTCGGCGCTCGCCGTCAGGTCAGCCTGATCTTCCCCAGAACCTACGGGGTCGAACTGCAGTACCGCTTCTAACAGGCCTTGGCCGGGCGCCGCCTTCGGGTGGCGCCCGCGCCAGACGACTAGCTCGGGTGGGAGAGCAGATAGCCCGCGCCGGCCATGAGCCGGTCAGCCAACTCAGGCGGCGACTTGCCGTCCGGCTGAGACGACATGATCGCCGCCATTCCACGCGCCAGCGCCCACAGGGCGTAGGCCGCGCTTTGATGATGTTCCTTGGGGATGCGCGGATCGGACTGAACGACCGCCTCGTGCGTCAGGAAGGTCTTGTTCTCGGCTTCGCGCAGAGCCTCGTGGCGCGCGAGCAGCCGCGGATTGAACATCAGTGAGAACAGTTCGGCCCGGGTCTCCGAGAATTTGAAGAAGGCGACTGCGCTCGCGCCGATAGGCAGGGCGCCGGAGCTTGGCTGCGCGTCGATCATGTCGCGCCGAAGGCTCTCGAAGCCCATCACGCCCAGGCTGAGGAGGATGTCCTCCTTGTTGCTGAAGTAATGATACATCGACGCGATGCCGATGCCGGCCTCTTCGGCGATGGCCCGAAGGTTGAGCGCCTCGATCCCCCGCGTTTCCAGGATGTGGGCCGCGGCCGACATGGCCTTGGCCTTAACGCCATGCGTCTGGTGTGATGCATGCCTGATGCCCTGCGGCGATGAATGCGGCCACCGAAGGACGCGATCGCCCAAGGCAGGCTGAATGGCCACGCGTGAGCTCAGCGTAGATCCCGTCATGTTTCCTCCCGCCCCAAACGCCTTGGCGGTTTGGTGACAAGCCTGCTCGAAGCGCAGGTCAGCCCAACTCATCGCCGTTCGAATAGCGTTCGAATAGCCGATAGGCATGACCGACCGCCCTCATCGTCCGGTTACGAGACGTCGAGGGCGGCCACGACGCGCTAGGCGGCGGCGCGCAACGTCCGGCCCAGGATCATGTCCGACGCCTTTTCAGCGATCATCATCGTCGGCGCATTGGTGTTGCCCGAGACCAACCTGGGCATGACCGACGCATCGACCACGCGGAGGTTCTGAATTCCGATCACCCGAAGTTCGGGATCCACGACCGCCATCGGGTCCCGGCCCATCTTGCAGGTGCCGACGGGGTGGTAGAGCGTCGTGCCGGCGGCCCTGGCGAAGGCCAGCAGAGCCGCATCGTCCTGCAAGGCGTCATCGGGCATCAGCGACTGCACGATTTGCGACTTGAGGGCGGCCTGGTCGGCGATCTTCCGCCCCCACTTCAGGGAAGCGATGGCCACCTGCTGGTCGATGGGATCGGCAAGATAGTTCGGCACGATCCTGGGGTGGACGGTCGGATCGGTCGAGCGAATGTGGATGTGACCGCGAGACTCCGGCCGCAGCTGGCAAGGCGCCATCGTCAGACCTGGATGGGTGTCCAACACCATCTTCTGGGCCGCCATCGACTTCGCCCGGTCGGTGGAGGCCGGCATCACGTGGAACTGGATGTCAGGCTCGGCGAGGTCGGGCCGCGACTTGCAGAACGCGGCGACATGCGCCGCTGAGAGCGTCAGCAGACCACGCCGCTGGACTGCGTACTTGACCACCTCGCCCGCGAACCGCGCGCCGCGCGTCATCTGATTGACAGACATGGCTCCGGGCTTCAGCCGCCACTGCATGGTGATCATGTAGTGGTCTTGAAGGTTCTCACCGACGCCTGGGAGGTCATGCACCACAGGCACGCCCATCTCCTGGAGATGCGCGCCCGAGCCGATGCCGGAGAGCTCCAGGAGTTGCGGGGAATTGATCGCCCCGCCCGCCAGGATCACCTCGCGCGCCGCGCGCACGGTCTTGGTTTCACCGCCCTGTTGGTAGGCCACGCCGACCGCGCGCTTTCCCTCCAGCAGCACCTTGGTCGCCAGCGCCCGGGTCACGACCCGCAGGTTCGGCCGGCTCATCGCCGGATGCAGGTAGGCGACGGCCGCCGATTGCCGCTGCCCGTTCTTGACGGTCAGTTGATACCAGTTGGCGCCTTCCTGGTTCTCGCCGTTCACATCCCGGCGGGGCAGTCCGGCCTGGCCGCAGGCCTCGATGACAGCGTCTGAGACGGGGAACTTCGCGCGCGGATCGGAGACGTTGAGCGGGCCCCCCGTGCCGTGCCACTCGTTCTCGCCGAGCTCCTGGTGTTCAGAGCGCCGGAAGTACGGAAGCACGTCGTCCCAGCTCCACCCCTCGCAATTGAGCTGCCGCCAATTGTCATAGTCGGCGTGCTGGCCGCGAATATAGAGCAACCCGTTGATCGAGGATGATCCCCCCAGCACCTTGCCGCGAGGCCAGGCATGCTCGCGCCCGTTGGTGCCGGCGTCGGGATCGGTCTTGTAGAGCCAATTGACCTTCGGATCCTTCATGGTCATGCCAAAGCCGACCGGCACGTGGATCATCATGTTCGAGAAGAACTGGCTCGGCTCGCGGGTCGGCCTGTCGTCCCCGCCGGCCTCCAGGAGAAGAACGCGAGTGCGGCCGTCAGCGCTCAGCCGATTAGCGAGCACGCAACCCGCCGACCCACCGCCGACGATCACGTAGTCGGCTTCGAGTTCTTGTCCCATTCAGTCCTCCGGGTATTTCCAGTTTGGGTCGATCGACCCCCAGCGGCGGCGCCCTCCGGCGTCCGTCCGCTGCGCAACCTCGATAGGGTCGAATGACGTTCCACAAGCGGCTGCAGGCGGGCCTGGAGGCTGCGCCGGGCCTTGCCAGCGCCCGCACGATGCAGGGCGCGGGCCACGGACCGATAGCGACGATAGGAGATGAGAAATCTGGAGGTGACGCCGCCGCCTTATGGCCTTACCAATAGAGAAAGCGGCCAAACATGTTGTCGAGACCGTCAAAAATTTCTGCAAAATTGGTCATGCCAATATCGCACTGAACGCTGGGCATGGCGGAGCATTGGGGAAGACACCTATGACCGGAACCGCAGCGACGACGCGCGACACCATCCCCCTCTCCGACGGCTGGCGCTTCCAGCTGGACGACGCCCTGGCCGGCGTCGAGCAGCCCGACTTCGTCGACACCGACTGGAGCGTGGTCAGCGTTCCGCACAGCTGGAACCGCGCCGGCTACTACATTCCAGAATCCGCCAGCCGCATAAACACGGCCGAGAACGTCAATATGCAGCGGGGCGTCGGCTGGTATCGACTGACCTTCGCTGCCCCGGAGAACCTGGCGGAAAAACTCTGCTGGCTGCAGTTCGACGCGGCCAGCCGGGTCGCCGAGATCTGGCTGAACGGCGTGCGGCTCGGCGAGCACAAGGGCGGGTTTTCCAGGTTCCGCTTCAACGCCACCCCGGCTCTGCGCACGGGCCAGCCCAACCTGTTGGTGGTGAAGACCGACAACACCAATCCCGATGTCGGCACGGCCACCGCCGACGTCCTGCCCCTGGCCGGCGATTTCTTTGTGCATGGCGGCCTCTATCGCGCCGTGTCGCTGATCGTCACCGACGCGGTGCACATCGACATGCTCGATTTCGGGGGGCCCGGCGTCTATGCGGCCACCACCGCGGTCGAGGGTTCGCAGGCGCAGATCGCCGTCCGCACCAAGCTGCGCAACGATAGTGCCGCCTCGGCCGAGACGCTCATTGTCACCACCCTGCGCAGCGCCGAGGGCGTCGTGGTCGCGCAGGGCTCGCAGCCGCTCACGCTCGCCGCCGGCGACGGTGATGAGATTTCCCAGACCCTGAGCGTCACCGACGTTCGGCTCTGGGACGGCGTGGCCGATCCCTACCTCTACGCGCTGTCGGTCGAGATCCGCACGGCGTCGGGGACCATCCTCGACAGCACGGAACAGTCGTTCGGCGTCCGCCAATTCCGGATCGATCCGGACCAGGGCTTCTTCCTGAACGGCCGCTCGGTGCCCCTGCGCGGCGTGTCACGCCACCAGGATCGCGAAGGCAAGGGCTGGGCCCTGTCGGCGGACGACGAAACCCAAGACGTCGAGATGATTTGCGAGCTGGGCGCCAACACGATCCGCCTGGCCCACTACCAGCAAAGCCAGCACATCCACGAACTGGCCGACCGCCACGGCCTGACCCTCTGGGACGAGATTCCGCTGGTGTCCAAATGGACGCTCACCGTCGACCAGCCGCTGGCCTCGCCCGGCCTGGTCGACAACGCCCGCCAGCAACTGATCGAACTGATCCGCCAGAACTACAACCACGCCTCGGTCGTGGTCTGGGGCATCGCCAACGAGGTCGATTTTGGCCGGCCGGTGTCCGGCGACTTCGGGATCGGCGCGGAGGGCGAAGGCCCCGACCCGGCGCCGCTGCTGGAGTTCCTCGACCAGATCGTAAAGAGCGAGGACCCGGGACGCCCGAGCACCATCGCCAACTGCTGCGAGGGTGCGAACTTCGCCGGCGCGGCCCACGTGCCGATCGTCGCCGAAAAGGCCGAGGTCAGCGGCGCCAACCGCTACTACGGCTGGTACTACGGCAAGCCCGAGGAACTGGGACCGCAGCTCGACCGCCTCTACGCCGCCCATCCCAAGACGCCGCTGTCGATCAGCGAATACGGCGCCGGCGGCTCCTTCTCGCAGCAGACCGACAACCCGCTCGGCGGGCCGGCCAGCGCCTTCGGCCGCATCCAGCCGGAGGGCTATGAGAGCCACGTCCACGAGCGCTGCTGGGCCGACATCACCGCCCGGCCCTATCTGTGGGCGACCTGGATCTGGAACATGTTCGACTTCGCCACGACCATCCGGCGCGAAGGCGATGCCATGGACATCAACACCAAGGGCCTGGTGCGTTACGACCGCGGCGCCCGCAAGGACGCCTTCTTCTTCTACCAGGCCAACTGGTCGAAAGCCCCGGTGGTGCACATCACCGGCCGCCGCTACGTCGAGCGCGCCTATGCGGTGACCGACATCAAGGTCTACAGCAACGCCGCAACCACCGAGCTCTTCCTCAACGGCGCCTCGCTGGGGACGGTGGAGACCGGCCCGCACGGGATCTGCATCTGGCCCGGCGTCAGGCTGGCGCCCGGCGTCAACCAGATCAGCGCCTCGGGCGCGTTCGCGGGCGGCAAGATCAGCGACCAGGTCGAGTGGCGCCTAGACGCCGGCGCCCACAGCCAGGTGCGGATCAACTGCGGCGCCCTGATGGGCGCGACGACGAGCGACGGCCGCTACGGTTCGGACAACTTCTTCGTCGGCGGCGCGACCGGCAAGGTCGGCAAGAAGGCGCTGGAACTGGCCGACACCCCCGCCGCTCACGAGTTGCTCAGCACCTTCCGAAAGGGCGCCTTCGCCTATGAGGCGCCGCTCGAGAACGGCGCCTATTCGGTGACCCTGAAGTTCGTGGAACCCGGAAACCTCGCGGCGGGCGAGCGCACCTTCGACGTGCTCGCCAACGGCCGCCCGGTGCTGGAGGCCTTCGATATCGCCCTGGCCGCCGGCGGCGCCCTGAAGGCGGTCGAGCGGAGCTTCCCGGTCGAGGTTTCGGACGGCGTGCTGCGCCTGGACTTCAAGCCGCTGCAGGGCGAGGCCCTGGTGTCCGTCGTGGAGATCTGTCGCTAAAGGAGCCGGCCGCGCATCAGGTCACCCGGCGGCGGGCGTACTCTGTCCGCTGCTTGGCGACCTCGGTCCGCGCCCGCTCCACCGCCTCGATCTCGGTGGCCGCGAGCAGCCCCTCGATGACCCGCTCCAGGTGGTCGCGCATCTCCTTGCGCGCCCGCTGCGGGTCGCGCGCCTTCAGGGCGTCCAGCAGGCGGCGGTGCTCGTCGATCCTCGGCTTCACCCCCACCAGACGCGCCCTGTCCAGCATGTGGCGGCAGAGCGGCGAGCGGTAGCGCAGGTCCCACAGGGTCTCGATCACGGTGACGATCGCCGCGTTCCGGGTGGCCTCGGCGATCGCTACATGGAAGCGTCGATCGGCCTGCTCGCCCTTGGCGTCGCCGGCGTTCTCCTCGACCATCTCGACCAGGATCGCCTCCAGCTCGACGAGCTGTTCCTCGGTGATGGTCGTCGCCGCCAGGGCCGCGGCCTCGCCCTCGAACAGCACCCGGGCCTCGGTCAGCTCGAACGCCCCGATGTCCAGGTCCGGCGCCGCGGCCTCAACCGGCGGCGTGTCCGTCACATAGATGCCCGATCCATGCCGCGCCTCGACCATGCCGCGGATCTCAAGGGCCAGCATCGCCTCGCGCACCGTCGGGCGGCTGACGCTGAACTCCTCGGCCAGGTCCCGCTCGGACGGCAGCCGCTGGCCGGGTTTGTATTGGCCGCGCTCGATCGACGCGCCGACGGCGGCGACGACCTGCTGATAGAGCTTACGAGCGCCGGCGGTGGTTCTTGTCATGGTGGTCGAACAACTTAGCAGATTGGACCCGATCGTACGAGCCGCACTCCAGCCTGCCAACCGAGAAGAGGAGTTGACAGCACCTGGGCTGGCGACCGAAATAGGTATGACCAATTTGCGCCTTCGCCGCAAACCGGCACGAGGACTCACGACATCATGGCGCAGACGCTAGTCCTCGATCCCGACCGGTTCTTTCCGCATGATCGCGCCGTGCGCAGCGTGGCCCGGACGCTGTTCGAGCAAGTCGAGCAATTGCCCATCGTCAGCCCGCACGGCCACGTGGACCCGGCCTGGTTCGCCCATGACGCCCCGTTCGAGGACGCCGTCAGCGTCTTCCTGTGGCCAGACCACTACGTGCTGCGAATGCTCTACAGCCAGGGCGTCGGACTGGGCGAACTCGGTATCGCCGGCGACGACAGCCCCGTGGAACGCGACCGCCGGGCCATCTGGCGATTGTTCGCCGCCAACTACCGGCTGTTTCGAGGAACCCCCTCGCGCCTGTGGCTCGATCACGCCTTCGCCACGGTGTTCGGCCTGGACCGCCGCTTGGACGCCGACACCGCCGACCACTATTTCGACGTCATCAACCAGGCCCTGGCCACCGCGCCCTTCCGCCCGCGCGCCCTCTTCGATCGGTTCGGCATCGAGGTCATCGCCACCACCGAGGGCGCACTGGACAGTCTCGAACACCACCGAGCCATCAAGGCTTCGGGGTGGAACGGCCGGGTCATCACCACCTTCCGGCCCGACGACGTGGTCGATCCCAGCCGCGAGGACTTCGTCGCCAATCTCGCGGAGCTGGAAACCCTGACCGGTGAGCAGGTCGACCGCTGGGACGGCTACCTCGCCGCCCTCGCCCAGCGGCGCGAATACTTCCGCACGGTCGGCGGCGCGACCGCGACCGACCACGGCCACCCGACCGCCCAGACCGCCGACCTGACGCCGGCGCAGTGCCAGGCCCTGCTCGGCCGGGTGCGGGCCGGGACGCCCAGCGCCGCCGACGCCGAACTGTTCCGCGCCCAGATGCTGACGGAAATGGCCAAGATGTCGTGCGCCGACGGCATGACCATGCAGCTGCACCCCGGTTCCTGGCGCAACCACAACCAGCGCCTGTTCGAGCAATACGGCCGCGACCGGGGCGCCGACATCCCGACGCAAACCGGCTATGTCGCGCAGCTCAAGCCGTTGCTGGATCGCCTGGGCGATCGCTCGGACCTGACCCTGATCGCGTTCACCCTGGACGAGAGCGCCTACGCCCGCGAGCTGGCGCCCCTGGCTGGTCACTATCCCTGCCTGCGCCTGGGCCCGGCCTGGTGGTTCCACGACAGTCCCGAAGGGATGTTGCGGTTCCGGCGCCAGACCACCGAGACCGCCGGTTTCTACAACACCGTGGGATTCAACGACGACACCCGCGCCTTCTTCTCGATCCCGGCACGGCACGACCTGGCGCGGCGCATGGATTGCAGCTTCCTAGCCGAGTTGGTCGCGACCCAACGCCTGGCGATCGACGAGGCTGCCGAGGTCGCCGTCGACCTGGCCTACAACCTGCCCAAGGCGGCCTACCGGCTGTGAAGCTTTCGCTCGCCACCCTCAAGGCGGCCTCCCCGTCCGTCCGCACACCAGCCTATGACGTCGCGCGCCTGAGGGCCGGCATGGTCCACCTGGGCGTCGGCGCCTTTCACCGGGCCCATCAGGCGATCTTCACTGACGACGCCATCGAGGCGGCCGGCGGCGACTGGGGCGTGGTGGGCGTCTCGATGCGCCAGCCCGACGTCGCGAACGCCCTTTCCGCCCAGGACGGCCTCTACACCGTCGAGACTCTGGACGAGGCGCCGTCCTACCGGGTGGCCGGCGCGATCCGCGCCACCCTCACCCTTCCCCAAGACCCCGAAGCCGTGCTCGCCGCCATAGCCGATCCGGCCGCCCACATCGTCACCCTGACCGTCACCGAGAAGGGCTACTGCCTGGCCGGCGGGACGCTCGACCTCCAGCACCCGGACATCGTCCATGACCTGGCCCATCCCCTCGCGCCGCGCTCGGCGGTCGGGGCGCTGGCCCAAGGACTGGCGGCCAGACAGCGACACGGCGCGCCGATGACCATCATCAGTTGCGACAACATGGTCGAGAACGGCGCGCGCCTGGGCCGCGCCGTCCACGCCCTGGCCGAGCGACTTGATCCCGGCCTCGCCGCCTGGATCGAAACGAGCATCGCCTTCCCCGAGACCATGGTCGATTCCATCGTCCCGGCCACCGACGCCGCCAGCCGGGCGCGGGTCGCGCAGGCGCTGGGCCTCACGGACGAGGCCAGCGTGCAGCGCGAGCCCTATGGCCAATGGGTGATCGAAGACCGTTTCGCCGGCCCGCGCCCCGCCTGGGACCAGGTCGGCGCCCAGATCGTCGCCGACGTCGCCCCCCATCGGCGACTGAAGCTGCATGTGCTCAACGCCAGCCACTCGGCCCTGGCCTATCTGGGTCTGGTCCGAGGCCATGAGTTCGTCCACCAGGCGATGGGCGATGCGCAAATCCGGGCGTTCCTGGAGGATCTGGTCGAGACCGAATTGGCGCCCGGCCTGCCAGGCCTTCCCGTGCGCGACTACTGGGCCAAGACCGCGCACCGCTTCGCCAATCCGATGGTCGATCACCGGCTGGCCCAGATCGCCCAGGACGGCGGCCTGAAGCTGGCCGAGCGGGTCTATCCGGTGATGATCGCCAACGCCCGCGACGGCCTGCCGATCGCCCGCCTGGGCGCCATCGTCCGGGCCTGGCTTGAGCACATGGGGGCCGGGTCGCCCGACCTGGACCTGCTGCCGCAAGAGATCCGGCGCGATCCAATCTTGCGCGCCGCGATCCTCGGAGCCGCCCAATGACCCGCGCGATCTGCATCGGCGAATGCATGGTCGAACTTCGGGAGGCGCAGGGCGGCCTCTATCGACGCGGCTACGCCGGCGACACCTACAACACCGCCGTCTATCTCAAGCGCTCGGCGCCCGACCTCGACGTCCAGTTCGCCACGGCCACCGGCGATGACCCGCTGAGCCAGTCGATGCGCGAGGCCTGGCGGGCCGAAGGCGTGGGCGACGACCTCGCCTTCCAGACTCCCGGCAAGCGGCCTGGCCTCTACCTCATCGAAACCGACCCCCACGGCGAGCGGCGCTTCCAGTACTGGCGCGGCGAGTCGGCGGCGCGAAACTGGTTGCAGGAGCTGTCGGCGGCCGGAGGGCTGGCGCGCCTCGCCGGGGCCGATCTCGTCTACCTGTCGGGCATTTCGCTCGCCATCCTGGCGCCGGCCGACCGCGCCCGAGCCTTGGACCTGCTGCACGCCCTGCGCGGTCAGGTCGGCCTGATCGCCTTCGACCCAAACCTGCGCCCGGCCCTGTGGCCCTCGCTGAGCGTCGCGCGCGAGGTCTTCGAGGAAGCCGTCGGGGTCGCCGACATCCTGCTGCCCAGCCGCCAGGATCTGGAGCTGCTCTATGACGTGGACGAGCCGGGGCTCCAGATGATGCTTCTGCTGGACCGCGGCGCCCGTGAGGTCGCGCTGACCGCCGAAGACACCGGCTGCCTGGTCAGGCACGCCGAAACCATGACCCATATCGACGCCATCAAGGTCGAGGCCGTCATCGACACCTCCGGCGCCGGCGACTCCTTCAACGGCGCCTATCTGGCCGCCCGCCTGCAGGGGCATGGCCCCCTCGCCGCGGCCCGGGCCGGGCTCGCCCTGGCGGCCCAGGTGGTCGCTCACCCCGGCGCCGTCGTCCCCAAATCCAGCCTTCACTACGGGAATAGCTCGCATGCCTAAGATCACTGGCGCGAAGGTCATCGTCACCTGCCCGGGGCGCAACTTCGTCACCCTGAAGATCGAGACCGCCGACGGCGTCCATGGCATCGGCGATGCGACGCTCAACGGCCGCGAACTGTCCGTCGTCTCCTATCTGAACGACCACGTGATCCCGTGCCTCATCGGCCGGGACGCCCACCAGATCGAGGACATCTGGCAGTTCCTCTATCGCGGCGCCTACTGGCGGCGCGGGCCGGTCACCATGTCGGCCATCGCCGCGGTGGACACCGCCCTGTGGGACATCAAGGCCAAGATCGCCGGCCTGCCGCTCTATCAACTGCTGGGCGGCGCCAGCCGCACCGGGGTGATGGTCTATGGCCACGCCAATGGCTCAACCGTCGACGAAACCATCGCCGAGGCGCTGCGCTACCAGGCGATGGGCTACAAGGCGATCCGGCTGCAATCAGGCGTTCCTGGCCTGCCCAGTACCTATGGCGTCTCGAAGGACAAGCTGTTCTACGAACCGGCCGACGCGGCCCTGCCGACCGAGAACGTCTGGTCCAGCGCCAAGTACCTGCCGACCGTTCCCAAGCTGTTCGAGGCCGCGCGCGAGGCCCTCGGCTGGGACATCCACCTGCTGCACGACGCCCACCATCGCCTCACGCCCATCGAGGCCGCGCGCCTCGGCAAGGATCTCGAACCCTATCGGCCGTTCTGGATCGAGGACGTCACCCCGGCCGAGAACCAGGCCTCGTTCCGGTTGATCCGCCAGCACACCACCACCCCTCTGGCGGTGGGCGAGGTGTTCAACAGCATCTGGGACGCCAAGCAGCTGATCGACGAACAGCTGATCGACTACATCCGCACGACCATCGTCCATGCCGGCGGGATCAGCCATCTGCGGCGCATCGCCCACCTGGCCGAGATCAACAACGTGCGGACCGGCTTCCACGGCGCCACCGACCTCTCGCCGGCCTGCATGGGCGCGGCGCTGCACTTCGACCTCTGGGTGCCGAACTTCGGGATCCAGGAATACATGCGCCACATGCCGGAGACCGACGAGGTCTTCCCCCACGCCTACACCTTCGCCGACGGCTATCTGCACCCGGGCGAAGCGCCGGGCCATGGCGTCGACATCGATGAGGACCTGGCGGCCCGCTACCCCTACCGCCCCGCCAGCCTGCCGGTGAACCGGCTGGAGGACGGCTCGATGTACAATTGGTGAGGGCGGGCGCCACGCCCCCTCGCCTTCATCGTCCGATCAGGCGCGCCGACCCGAACCACGTCAGCGACGAATGAACGGATTGGGGATGTCCGTGGCGGTGGAGATCCAAACGCTCTTCACCTCCATATATTCCCGAATACCGGCGATCCCGCCCTCGCGGCCGATGCCGCTCATCTTGAAGCCGCCGAAGGGCGAGGTCGCGCTCGTCGAGCGATAGTTGTTCACCCAGATCGTGCCGGCCCGAACACGATCCGTCATCATGAGCGCCCGGCGCATGGACCGCGTCCAGACGCCGGCGGCCAGACCAAACTGGGTGTCATTGGCGATACGAACGGCCTCCTCCTCGTCCTTGAAGCGGATCACGGCGAGGATGGGCCCAAAGACCTCCTCCTGTGCGATACGCATCTCGTTGCGGACATCGGCGAAGATCGTCGGCTGGAAGAACAGGCCGTTGGGATATCCGGGAACCGACGCCGGCGCACCACCGGCCACCAGGCGCGCGCCCTCCCCCTTGGCGATCTCGACATAGGCTTTGATCTTCTCGAGCTGCGGCTTCGTTGAGATGGGCGCGATCTGGGTCTGCGGATCAGAGGGATGGCCGAAGCGCACATCGGCGATGAAAGCCTGCAACCGCTCGAGAAAGACGTCATGGATGCTGTCCTGAACGAGCAGGCGCGAGCCCGCGACGCAGGTCTGGCCCGACGCCGCAAAGATACCGGCGACCACGCCTTTGACGGCCTGGTCGATATCGGCGTCATCGAAGACGATGTTAGGCGACTTGCCGCCCAGCTCCATCGTCACTCGCTTCATATGCCGGGCCGCCTTCTCGTTGATGATCCGGCCCGCCTCGGGCCCGCCGGTGAACGCGATCCGCTCCACGTGAGGATGGCTGATCAGGGCGTCGCCGACCTCGGCGCCATAGCCGGTCAGCACATTGACGACCCCCTTGGGGAAGCCCGCCGCCTCGACCAGTTTGACGAATTCGAGCAGCGAGGCCGAGGTGAACTCCGAGGGCTTCAGCACCACGGTGCACCCGGCGGCCAGCGCCGGCGCGAGCTTGAGGCTCATCAAGGGCAGAGGCGAGTTCCACGGCATGATGCAGGCGACGACGCCGATCGGCTCGGACTTTGTGTAGTTGAAGACACCGGGCTTGTCGGTCGGGATGACCGTTCCCTCAATCTTGTCGGCCAACCCACCATAGTAGTAATAGTAGTTGGACATATAGCGCATCTGCATGGTCAGTTCGGCCAGCAACTTGCCATTGTCCTTCATCTCGACGTGCGCCAGCCACTCCGCATTCTCGCCGATCAGGTCGCCGAGCTTGCGCATGAGCGCGCCGCGCGCTGAGGCCGACATGGACGGCCAGGCGCCTTCCGAAAACGCGCGATGCGCCGCCGAAACCGCCCGCTCGGCGTCTTCCGCATCGCCACGCGGCACCCAGGCCCAATCCTCGCCGGTCACCGGGTCCGACGTCTCAAGCCAGCGCCCGCCGACCGGATCGACGAACTCGCCGTCGATGTAGAGCTGATAGCGATAGCGCTGATCCGGATCTTGCCTGGTGGGCTTGATGGCGGCCGAGGTGGGAGCAAGCGAAAGCGCGGTCATCGGCGGTCCTTGGCGAAGGCGGGAAGGTGTCGTTGACACTTATGTACTGTTGTCATACCAACAATACAAGTAAGCGCTGCTGGGGACGCCCCGCCGAAGACGACGGTCGCCGAAACGCAGCGGAGAACCACTCCTCGGGAAGGATCTTCAATGGCAGGCGCACTGCAAGCACAGGTCGTCGTCGCAGGCGCCGGCCCTGTCGGCCTGGTCGCCGCGCTAGTGCTCGCGAGGGCGAACATCGAAGTGTTGGTGATCGAGAAACGCAGCGGTCTCAACACGGCGTCGAAGGCGTCGACCTACCACCCGCCGACGCTTGAGATTCTCGCGGCCCTCGGCGTGATGGACGAAGTGCTCGCCCAAGGTGAGATCGTCGGCCATATCCAGTACCGCACGCCAGAGGGGCCCTTCGCCGGCTTCACAATGGCCGACCTCGCCGAACAGACGGCCTACCCCTTCAGGCTGCACCTCGAACAGTCGCGCGTCACACCTCTCCTGCTCGCGCAGCTGCAGGCCCTGCCAAACGCCACGATCCTGTTCGATACGGCCTTTGATTCCGTCGAACAGAACGAAACCGGCCTCGTGGTTCATGCGCTGCGCGATGGCGTGACCGTCGAGATCAAGGCGCAATACCTGCTCGGGACCGACGGCGCCCAAAGCGCGGTGCGCCAAGCGCTCGGCGTCGCCTTCGACGGCACGGTGTATCCTGACAAGATCTTGCGAGTCATGACGACCGACGATCTCGACGTGGTTCTGCCCGCCATCGCGCCGATCAGCTACCTGTTCAACGGCGCGAAGTCCGTCAGCTTCCTCAAGATGCCCGACTGCTGGCGGATCATCCTGCGCGTTCCCGGCTCAGTCCCGGAAGAGACCGCCCTGCGTGACGATTGGCTGCTCGCACGCCTGCAGGAGGCGCTGCCGTCCTGGGCTGACCTGCCGACCATCGTCGGTAGAGACCTCTATGGCGCGAGCCTGCGCGTCGCCTCGGACTACTTCGTCGGACGCGCCTTCCTCGCCGGCGACAGCGCCCATGTGACCAACACCCGCGGCGGGATGAACATGAATTGCGGCGTCCACGACGCCTTCACTCTGGCGAACGCCATGATCCGGGGCTTGCGGGAGAACGACATCACGGTCGTCGAGGCCGCCGCCCGCGAGCGCAAGCGCATCGCCGACGAGATGCTGATCCCGCGCACGGACCGTAACGTCAGCGGCGGGTCCGCCTGGCTCGAACAGATCAGGGAGATTTCAGCGTCGCAGGGCTCCGCCCGCGACTATCTGGCCACCGCGGCGATGCTCGACATGGTCGAGCGTTCCCAGCCCGCCGCCTGAGAAATGCCTAACGCAATGGACCTGGAACAGCTTCCTCTCCTGCCCGGCCTTGGCCTGATCGTCCCGCCAGCCAACCCGACCGTCGAACCAGAAATGGCCCGGCTGATTCCCGCGGGCGCGCGCCTTTTCGCATCGCGCCTGCCGGTGATGCCCGACACGACGCTGGAGCAGCGCAACCGGGCCTATGTCGAAACCTACCTGCCGGCCGTGACCTCGTTCGGCAGCCTGAAGCTCGCCGCCATGGTGGTCGCCCTGACCGGGCCGAGCTATCGGCTCGGACCGCAAGGCGACGCCGAGCTCGCCGCGAAGCTCTCCGAGGCGGCCGAAACACCCGTCGAGACCGCGAGCGGCGCGATCCGCGCCGCGCTCTCGGCCATCGGCGCCCGGCGCATCTGCCTGTTCTCGCCCTATACGTCGTCGCTAACCGAGGACGCGGCCGGCTACTGGTCGCAGGCCGGCTACGAAGTCGCCCAGATCGTGAAGGTCTCGGAGACCTTCCGCGCCTACGAGCTGACGACCGGCGAGGTCGAGGAGGCGCTGGGGCAGGTCAAGACGGGCGGCGTCGACGCCATCGTGATGAGCGGCACCGGCATGATCACCCTCCCCGCCATGGTCGGGAGGGCGGGCGACGCCCGGCCTCCACTCCTATCGTCGAACATTTGCTGCGCCTGGTGGCTCATGAAGACCGCATCGATCACGCCCGGCGAGTTGTTCGCGCGCGCCTGCCCCGAACTCGCCGGGTGACCATTCGGGTCGCGATCACGGACAATTTCAGCGAGGCGTAATGGGATCGACAGACAGCACCAGGCGTGAGGTCACCTTGGCCGAGACCGTATCTTGGCTGACGCATTGCGACACGCTGCCCCCCGACGTCGAGGCCCGGGCGCGCCTGTTGCTGCTGGACACCTTCGGCTGCCTGATCGCCGGACTTCGCCACCGCGAGGCGCAAGATCTCGGCCGGGCGCTGCATTCGAGCATGGCCGGAGACGTGGCGTGGCCCGGTTCAGACATCGGCCTGGCTCCCGCTGGAGCGGCCGCGCTGGGCGCCGCCGCCGCATGTTGGGACGAGGCCTGCGAGGGCCATGCGTCGGCGCATGGCCGGCCTGGCCTGCCGATCGTGCCGACCCTGCTGGCGCTGTGCGCAAGGCGCGACACCTCCCTTGGCGACCTGCTGCTCGCGCTGGCGACCGGCTATGAAATAGGCGCGCGCGCAGGCCAGGCCTGGCGCATCCCGGCGGGTTTGCATGTCGACGGAAGCTGGCATTCGCTCGGCGTCGCGGCCGCCGCCGCACGGTTGCTTTCGGGTCCGGCCGCGATCCAGCCGGCGATCGAGGCCGCCGCGTGCCAGGTCCCGGCAAGCCTCTACCTGCCCATCGCCGAAGGCTCGGTCGTGCGCAACACATACGCCGCCCATGCCGCGCTGCTCGGGGTTCTCTCGAGCGCCGCCGCCCAAGCGGGCTTCACGATGCCGGACGGCGCGCTGGACGAAGGCCGTCGCCGCGTCCTGCAACTGACGGAACCCGCCCAGGTCACCGGGGCGGGTGAATGGGCCATCCTAGACGGCTACCTCAAGCCCTTCGCGGGGGTGCGTCACACGCACTACGGGGTCGATGCGGCTCTGCGCCTACGCCAGCGGCCCGGCTTCTCGGCCGACAAGGTCCGCGGCATCGTGCTCGAAACCTATGCCGAAGCGGCGCGATACTGCGGCAATCGAGCGCCGCGCACCGCAATCCAGGCCCAGTTCAGCCTGTCCTACGCGCTCGCCGCCGCACTCGTGCTGGGCGACCTCGGACCCGAGGCCTATGACAATCTCGGCGCGAACGCGTCGATCGCCCGGCTCGAGGGCCTCGTCGAGATACGGGTGGATCCGAGCCAAGTTCATCGTGGCTCGCAGGTGGCGATCGACATCGGCGCGGCGGTGCTGTCGGAGCGTGTCGAAAGCGTCGCCGGCGATCTGGCGCGCCCGATGAGCGAAGACGAGGTCGTCCAAAAGTTCAACCGCTTCACCACGCCTGTGCTGGGAGCACGACACGCCGCAGCCATCGCGGCGTTTTTTCTGCGGGCCGCCCCAGGACAACCCGCCCGGCGATGCTTCGCGCTGAGCTGATCGCGCCGGGGTGACGGCGGACCGCTCCGACCCGAACTGCGAAAAGGACCCGACGTCAGCTTGCTGACGCCGGGACAGGGAGGTTAGCGGGAGGCGACCTGGTATCTGCGCAGAGCGGCGAAGGCTGCGCCCAGCACCACGCTCATCAGGGCGAAGAGCCCGATCAGCGACGGCGCGGTCCTTCCGATCACGGCGGACACGGGCTCTTCCCTGTATTCGAACTTCGGGAAGCGCCTGTAGTCAGCCGACCGCAGAGCCTTTTCGGCCAGGAACCTCGACGTGAAGTACTTGGTCCAGACGCCGCGGAACTCGATCACCTGGTCGATGAAGTGGGCGTAACGGGCCGCGCTGGCGCCTGAGACGTCGTTGAGGGTCCGCTGCATCATGATGGCGGGCGAGACGAACTGGAAACTCGCCACCATCTCGTCCTGCTTGGCCAGTTGGCTGCGGAACTTGTTGTACAGCGGCATCATGGCCTTCTCGACGGCGTCATTCTTGGCCAGCGACGTGGCCAGGAAATCAGCCTCGCCGCCGCTCTTGGGCGCGAACTCGGCATGGTCGTAATAGTATTTGTCGAGGGCCTTCATGTACTCCTTCTCGACCTCGGTCTGCACGACCCGCGACTGGGTGATGAACTCGAACCGCGACGGGGCCGGATAGGTCGTCGTCGCCAGCACCGAGACCAGGGTCGGCGCCACGACCACCAGCACCAGCCAACTGCCGGCCAGAACCACGCCATTGGTCGAGGAGTTCTTGCTGATCGAGTTCACCAGCACGGCCAGGCCAAACCAGAACATGCTGTAGAGCAGGGTCGCCGACAGCCAGAGCCCAAAGCGGATCCAGGTGTCCGGCGAAGACAGGTTGGAGCCCACCGCCAGCAGGGAGCCGAACCCCGCCGCCAAGACCACCGCCAGAATGATCGCCGCCCGGGACAACATCTTGCTGAGCATCAGCTTTCGCAGCGAGATCGGATGCGAAAGCACCATGGCCAAGGTGCCCCTCTCCTTCTCGCTCGACAGCATGTCGTAGCTGATCGCCAGGATGAAGATCGGCAGCAGGAAGATCACCACGAACGAGATGTCGAACGCGCCCCGTTTCAGATTGACCGGATTGCCCAACTCGCTGTCGCGGGTGACCGTGATGATGCTGTTGGACGTCACCGGGATGTAGGAAAGCTGGATATCGCTTTGCCCGACCGCGAAGGTCGAAAGTCCGGTCTGGGGCAGGATCGCCGGAGCTACCGCGGTGCTACCGACCGTGCCGGCGTTGGTGCCGGCCGGGATCGCCCCGCCGCCGTGGTTGAAGGCGGCGACCTCATAGACGCCGCCGCTCGCGGCGATCTTGCGTTCGTAGCCCGCGACATCGCGAGCCAGCTTGCCGCGCTGCTTGTCGGCGGCGGCGACCACGGCCTGCGCCCCGCGGTGTTCACGCCCGAGCGTCTGGGCGGCCGACCAGGCGCCGAATGTCATCGCGGCCGCCAACAGGACGAGGATAAAGGCGAAGGCCGGCGTGCGGGTCAAACCGCGCGTCTCGTGCCGAAGGATTAGGGCGTACATGTCCAGTCTCCTCTTTGCGGACTAGCGGGTTTGCGGGCGCAGGCGGCCCACGGTGAAGAAGGCCAGGGCGATGGACCCGACCAGCCACGCGGCCAGGATGGCGAAACCCTTGCCGTACTCATGCATCACGGCGGCCAGGGATGGCGGCTCGTAACGGAATGGCGGGACCAGCTTGAAGACCGCTTCGGAGGCGACCAGGACATTGGTCTCCATGCTGACATTGCCGGTCAGGGCCTGGTTGGCGTTGAAGTCGACCGCCATCTTCGAGAGATAGCCGTTCATGGTCTCGACCATCAGGCGACGTTGCTTCTCGGCCGCGGCGGTGAAGGTGTTCTGGTGCAGCAGGTCGGCGCCCGACAGCCCCATCGAGATCGAACTCAGCGGCAGGACCGGAGCGAGCACGCCCAGATTGTCCTGCACCCGGCGCTGGGCCGTATAGGCGTCGTTCAGGCTGTTGTAATAGTAGCTGTAGATCTCGTGATCCATCTCCTCCATCTTCTGCATGCTGGTCGAGACCCAGTAGATCGGCAGCTCGGCGGTGGTCTTCACCCCGTACTTCTTGAGCAGCTGCTGCTTGTAGATCTCCAGCCGGGCGCGCGGCGGCGGGCCGCCGCCCAATCCCTTGACCCGGCTCATCTGCATGTCGGTCTGGAACTCGCCCAGCGAAGGCGAAGGGTGCACGACCTTGGAGATCTCGCCCGCCGCCTTGGGCATCAGGAAGACGCAGAACGCCCAGAACCCGACCATGCCGATCAGCGCCGTGCGCGGGCTGGAGGCGAGCGCCGAGACCGCCAGGGTCAGGAACAGAAAGATCAGGCCGTAGCCGATATAGGCTAGCGACATCAGCGCCAGACGCGCGCCGAACGCATCGCCGCTGGGCGTGACCTTCAGGAAGGCGATGACCACCGCGCCGGCCACGATACAGGGAACAATCACCAGGGCGACCGCCGCGCCGACGCCCAGCGCCTTGCCCCAGAGCAGATCGCTCTTGGACACGCCCATGCTGAGCAGCTGACGCAATGTGCCCCGCTCGCGTTCACCGGCGAAGGTCGAGAAGCCAAGGAAGATGATCAGCAAAGGCATGAGGACCTGGAGGATCATCGCCCCGTTGAGGTCGCCGAACCGCGCGATGGCGCTGAGGTCGCCAGCCGGCGGTGAAAGCGCCAGGTTCTGCTTGTGGGCCTCCATGAACACGAAGCTGCCCGCATAGGCCTCGATGCCGCTGTCAAACAGCGACAGGGGCCCGGCCGCCTTGAAGGCGTAGTTGCCGTAGTGCGCGCCCGAGTGCGGATTCTTGTCGCCCTGGCTGTAGAACTGCGAGTTGGAAGCCGCCTGCGAGGCCTCCTGCGTCAGGCGATATCCGGCGTAGCGTTCGGCTCCGGTGACCAGGGCGGCGATCAGCAGGATCGCCATGATGGCGGCGGTCCATGCGAAGCGGCCGTCGCGGACGATCTCCTTCAGCTCTTTGCTAGCTATGGTTCTGATCATGCTCGCGCGCCTCACGGGCGCGCCGGCCATGGTGGTGTCTGACATGGGTCCCACCTAGTGCATGTGTTCGAGATAGATGCGCTCGACGTCGGCGTGGCTGACCTCGTCGGTCGACATCTCACGGACCAGCCGCCCTTCGCGCATGATGCCGATGCGCGTACCGGTCTCCTTGGCGCGGAATAGGTCGTGCGTGGCCATCAGGATGGCCGCGCCCTCGCCCTGCAGCTGCTTGAGCAGGGCGGAAAACTCGTTGCTCGCCTTTGGATCGAGCCCCGAGGTCGGTTCGTCGAGCAACAGCGCCTTGGCCTGCTTGGCGAGCGCGATGGCGACGCCGACCTTCTGGCGCATACCCTTGGAATAGGTGGCGACACGCTTGTTGATCGCCGCTTCCTGCAGCCCGACCCGCGAGAAGAACCGCATGTAGTCGACCCGGCTGTAGCTGCCGTGGCCGCCAAGCTTGGCGAAGTAGTCGAGGTTTTCGAGCCCCGTCAGACCGCCATACAGCATCACCGTCTCGGGGATGTAGGCGAGGTGTTTCTTGGTCTCGAGGCCGTTTTCCGACACCTCGATGTCGTTGACCTTGGCCGATCCCGAGGTCGGATCGATGAAGTTGAGGAAGAGATTGATCGTGGTGGTCTTACCCGCGCCATTGGCGCCCAACAGGCAATAGATCTCGCCAGCCGCGACTTTCAGGTTCAGCCCCTTGAGGGCTTCGTAGCCGCCATAGGCCTTTCTCAAGTTGATAGCTTCGAGCATTTGCGCCCTCCCAATTTGTTATCACATCATGACAACATAATAATGAGAGGCGTCAAGGCGGCTGAAGGTCGAATATTCCCGAAGTACTGTTATAACAGTCGAATAGACCTCGTTATTTTGCGACAGAGGGGAAATATATCCACGGCCTCACGATGCGGTCTTGCATGCGGAAAGCTTCCAGAAGCGGCGCATCCTTGAGCGTCAGGTCGATCACATCCAACCCCTCCAGCAGCATCAACCGCTGCTCGTCGTCCAGAGAGAACGGCCAGCCCTCGCCGCTCGGCCCGAGCACGCGCCTGGCGGTCAGGTCGACGGTAAGCTTATGCTTCAAGGGATCAGGCGCGACCTGCGCGGCCAGGGCGTCAATGGCGCCAGCGTCGAGCACCACCGGGACCACGCCGTTGCGAATGCAGTTGTTGTAGAAGATCGAGTTGAAGCTGGGCGCGATGATCGCCCGAAACCCGTACTCGGCCAACGCCCAGACGGCGTGTTCGCGAGAAGATCCGCAGCCGAAGTTGTCTCCACCCAGCAATATTTGCGCGCCGCGATACTCCAGGCGGTTGAGCACGAAATCGGGATCGGGCGTGCGCCCGCCTACCGATTGGTAGCGCCAGCCGGCGAACAGCCCCTCGGCCAGGCCGGTCTTGGACACCGTCTTCATCTCCCGCGAAGGGATGATGGCGTCGGTGTCGATGTTCGGCCGAATCAAGGGCGCGGCGACGGCGGTCAGGGTCGTGAAGGGCTGCATGGTTTCAGCTCATGATCTTGCGGACGTCGGCCAGGGCGCCGGCCACCGCCGAGGCGGCCACCGTCTCGGGGCTGGCGAGGTGTGAACGGGTTTCGGGACCCTGCCGGCTCTCGAAGTTGCGGTTGGTCGAGCTGACCACGCGTTCGCGCAGGCCAAAGCTCTCACCGCCCGCGAAGAAGCACATCGAGCAGCCCGGCTCGCGCCACTCAAAGCCCGCGGCCTTGAAGACCGCGTCCAGCCCTTCGGCCTCGGCTTGCTGCTTGACCGGTCCCGATCCCGGCACGCAGATCGCCTTGATCCCAGCCGCCACCTTGCGGCCGCGGAGCACGGAGGCCGCGCGCCTGAGATCCTCGATCCGGCTGTTGGTGCAGGAGCCGATGAAGGCGGCGTCTATCTTCAAGCCCTCAAGCGCCATGCCCGGCTTCAGATCCATGTACTGCAGCGCGCGCTCGGCGGCTGGCCGGGTCTCGGCCGGCAACAACATCGGATCGGGCACGGTCCCGTCGATGGCGACCGCGTGCTGCGGGCTGGCGCCCCAGGTGATCATCGGCGAGACCTCCGCCGCGTCGAAGACCACCTCCCGATCGAACATCGCGCCCTCGTCGCTGACGAGTTCACGCCAGGCGGCCAGGGCGGCGGCCCAGTCCACCCCCTTGGGCGCATAGGGACGGCCTTGGAGATAGTCGAACACCAGGTCGTCGGGCGCGATGATCGCCGAGAACACCGAGAACTCGGCGGCCATGTTGCAAAGGGTCAGACGCCCGGCGAGATCGAGGCTGCGGACCCCCTCGCCGGCATATTCGACCACCGCCCCCTTCCCGCCCGCCGAGCCATGACGGGCGATGAGGGCCAGGGCGAGGTCCTTGGCGGTGACGCCCCGCGCCAGCCGCCCGTCGATCCGCACCCGCATGGTCTTCGGCTTGGCCACCCGCAGCGCCCCGGTCGCCAGGGCATGCTCGGCCTCCGAGGAACCAACCCCCCAGGCCAGGGCGCCGAAGGCCCCCTGGGTCGAGGTATGGCTGTCGGGACAGATCAGGGTCGCGCCCGGCAACACCACGCCCTGCTCGGGCGAGACCACGTGCACGATGCCCTGCCGCGGATCGCCGAGGTCGAAGAGCGTCAGCCCCGCCTCGCGCGCCGCCTCGCGGGTCTCCTCGATGAAGGCCCGCCCTCCGGGCATCTTCGTTTCGTCGCTACGCCCCGCGAAGGTGTCGACGATGTGGTCCATCGTGCAGAACACCCGCTCGGGCCCGACCACCGGCCGACCTCGGGCCCTGAGGCTCTTCAGGGCGATGCTCCCGGTCCGTTCGTGCAGGAACACCCGGTCGATGGCGATCAGCGCCGCGGCCTCGCCGCGCTGCAGGACCAGGTGCTGGTCCCAGATTTTGTCAAACAGGGTGCGCGGGCTCATTTCCCGCACGGTCCCGCGCCGGTCTGACTGCGTAGATAACCGATCAGATCGGCGCGATCCTGCGGCTTGGGCAAGCCAACGAAGATCATCTTGGTTCCTGGAACGACCTTGGTCGGCTTCTCAAGGAAGGCCGACAGCCCCTGGTCGGTCCACCTCGCCGGAGCACCTTTCTTGAAGGCCGGCGAAAAAGCGAAGCCGGCCGCCGCCCCGGGCTTCTCCGTGAACACGCCATGCAGATTGGGGCCGACCAGGTTCTTCTCACCCTGCCCTAGCGTGTGGCAGGAGCGGCAGCGCAGAAAGACGCGCTGGCCGGCCGTGAGGTCCGGCGCCAGCGCCGGCCCCGAAGGCGTCATCTTGCAAGCGGCCGTATCCGGCCCGGCCAATGCGACGGCCGGAGCCGTCGCCAGGGCGGCCACCGCCAGCCCGATCCGAACGATCGTCCTCATCCCAAATTCTCCTAGAACTTGTAACTGACGCCCAGTCCGACCTCGCGCCCACGGCCGAACCCGACCGCCAGGCAGCGCTGTTCAGGCTGAAGGCTGAAGCTGCCCCCCGACCGCAGGTAGAGGCAGGAATTGGTCGCCGACGCCGCCGCCGAGGTGACCTTGTCGGTGTCCAGCAGATCGCGCACGAAGCCGCGCAACAGCCAGGAGCCGTCACCGACCTGGGCGTTGAGGTTCAACTTCCAGAGCGGCGAGAGCTTGGCGAGGTTGGCGGAGTCCCCGTAGCGCAGACCGGTGTAGGTGACCGTCCCGCCGACCAGGGCCTCCAGGCCGAACGGCGACCACTCGTAGTCGGCCCCGGCCGAACCCGACCACTTGGGAACACCGATCGAGGTCTTGCCCTTGAAGGTGTCGGCGCCGAACAGAACCTTCAGGTTGGCGTCATCGGGCAGGACGGAGGTCGTGTACTCCTGGTCGGCGTAGGCCACCCCGCCACGCAGGCGCAGGCCACCGATCGGCTGGACGTCGCCCTCGAGCTCAAAGCCCTGGATCCGGCTCTCGCCGATGTTCTGCACGAACGAGGTCGCGGCCCCGCCGGCGGTCGATGTGGCCGAGAACTGCTGGTCTTCCACAGTCATGTAGAAGGCGGCGGCGGAGACGAAGGCCCGCCCGTCCCAGAGGCGGCTCTTGAAGCCAACCTCGTAGTTCATGTTCCGCTCGGGCCCGACGTAGCGGAAGCTGGTGGCGATGGTCTGGTTCCAACGCCCCGGCTTGGTGCCTTCCGAATAGAGGGCGTAGAGCATGGCCTGCTCGTAGGGTTTGAACGACAGGGTGACACGCGGCAGAAAACGGGTATTGGCCACGCTCTGCTCACCCGTCTTGTAGCCGCCGCTCGGGGCGTTGAGGCAGGTGGTGCAGGCGCCGAAGATGTTCTCTTCGCGCTCGTACCGCCCCTCGCCCTCGAGGGTCCAACCCGGCGCGAAGTCGTAGGCCGCGCTGGCGAAGGCGGCCAGGTTGCGCACCTCCTCGTCGCCCCGGGCGCGGCCCTGGAGATTGGTCGGGGTCACGTTCACCGCGCCGTAGCTGCTGAGACTTTCGCGGTAGTAGAAGGCGCCCAGCTTCCAACGCAGGTCCGCGCCCTCCGGGGACATCAGCCGCAGCTCATGGCTCATGCTGACGAACTCGTCGGACGTCGCCGAGAAGAACGGATTGGCCAGCTTGCTCGCCGAAGTGGTCGTCGCGCTGCCGCGGCGGCTGTAGGGCTGATCGCCGAAGAACGGGTCGGAGGTCTGGCGGAAATAGAGGTCCTGGTTGTTGGCGCCCGTCTCCTCCAGATACCCGCCGCGATAGGTCAGGCTGTAGCCGTCGGCGAAGGCCTTGTCGGCGACCAGGGACGCGAAATCCACGTCGCGCGTCTGCCCGCAGCTCAGCGGCGATCCGGCCGCGCTTTCGCAACCGACATAGGCCGGCGACAGGCGCGCGCGCAGCGTCCCGTTCGGCCAGATGATCGGACCGCGCGTGGTCGTCGGCGTCCCATCGGCCAACCACTCCTGAACCTGAAGCGTCACGAACAACGGCGCGGTGTCGCGGTCGCGCTGGCTCATGGCGGTCAACTTGGCGCTGAAGCTGTCGTCGGGCTCATAGTAGAGCGAGCCCATGAACGTCCGGCTTTCCTGCCGGTCGATGTCGATGGTGCGCAGGGCGTTGGTGCGCGTGCCCATCGCGCCCAGGCGCTTGTCCTTGGCGTAGACGCTGGCCCACAGCTTGTCGGCGATCAGCGGCGCGCTGAGCGTCAGCGAGACGTCATAATTGTTCTGCTTGGCCCCCCGATTGCCGCCGAGCACGGCCTCGACCTTGCCTTCAAGACCATCGGGCGTGGCGGTACGGGTTCGGTAGTTGATCGCGCCGGCATAGGTCTGGCGGCCGAACTGCGTCGCTTGCGGGCCACGCAGCACCTCGATGCCAGCCAGTTCCGGGAAGTCCAGAACCGAAGCCGAGCCGCCCAGATAGACGCCGTCGAGGAACACCGAGACCGACTGCACCTGCTTGTTCGTGCTGTTCGGCGAGAGGCCGCGAATAGCCAGGGTCGAGGGGGAAGCGCGGCCACGGGACGCCTCGAAGACCAGCGACGGCACGACGCCCGCCAGGTCGCGCAGGTCGCCGATGTGCTGGCGTTGCAGCTGTTCGGAGGACACCGCGGCCACGGACAAAGCGACATCCTCGATGCGCTCGGCCCGCCCCTTGGCGGTCACGACCAGCTCATCGACCTCATGGCCTGCGCCCGCCCCTTGGGCGGCGGCCGCGCCGGCGCCCAAGGCCCAGACCAAAGTCCCCAGGTACATTCCACGCGACGACGACGCCATATATTCCCCCTACAATTGTTATATCCCCATAACATCATACTTACATGATGACTAGGCGTCGAAGGAGATATGGGGGAGACAGGGCCGGGGTGACCCGGCCCTGTCTTAGGTCAGCCCTGCCAGTGGTTGGTCCAGCGCAGCTTGTCCTTGAGATAGCGGTACGCCTCGGCCTTGCTGGCCGGCACTTCCGTCGCCCAGAGGTTCGGGTCGTAGCGCTCGCGGTAGGCGTCGTAGACGTGGCGATAGAGCGAGAAGTGGACGTCGGGAATGCGGTGAGTCTTGCGATATTCCGCCAGATCCAACACCGCCCGGCGCTTGGTCTCGAAGATGCCGGCCTCGTTGAGCACCAGCCCCTTCGGAGCGAAGATCGACGAGCGGCCGACCCAGTTGTTCTTCGGCGCCTGCTCCACGAAGTAGTGGTCGCTCATCCGGTCGACGTCGACCGAGTTGTTCACGATCGTGACGAACACGTCGTTGTGGTAGGCGGTCAGCCGCATGTCGTCCCACTCGCAGCCGCCGGTGGCGGTGCGCAGGATCAGCTCGGTGCCCTTCAGCGCCATGCAGCGGAACAGCTCGGGTTCGAACTGCACAGACGACATCGAAATGTTGCCGATCTCGGTGCGTTCGATCGGGATCACCGCGTCCATGCCGTACATTTCGACATATCGGTCATAGACGTCGTAGATCGTAGTGCTGAACTGCTCCGAGCCCGGCCACATGCCGCGCATGTTGCGCTGCTTCCAGTGCCTGGCGCGGATCTTTCCATCGGGCCCGATCAGCACCTGGGTGTTCATCGTATGACCCGGCCAGGCGTCGTCGACCATCTGGCAGCCGAGAGCGATGAAGCAATCGTACTGCTTGGCCTTCGCACCGATGGCGGCGAACTCGGGACCGTCGGGATGGCGCGAAACCCGCAGATACTGCTTGAGGTCCCAGGGCGCGAAACCGTGCAGCGGGAACTCATGGAAGCAGAGCAGATCGCAACGCCCGCCGGTCGCTTGGGCCTTATCGATGGTCCGCAGCAGGTAGGCTAGATTCTCCGCGATTCCCGGCTCGGGATTGTCGCCGTCCACCGCGCGGACCGGGGTCTGGATCACGCCGACCGCGATCTTGTCCTTCCGCAAGGGGACCAATGCATAGGTGCCGTCATGCCGAACCATGGCCTCGGCCGAACCGTCTTGCCCATCCACCATGTTTTCTCCCCTACAAGATGCTCTGATGATGCCGGGACACTATTGCATGGCCCTGGCACATGCAATAACATCATGACGACATAACATCTTAGGTGAGGCGCCATGCTGATTAACAACTGGTACGTCGCGGCGGAGTCGGCGGACGTGGTGCAGGGGCAGCCGCATGGCGTGAAGATGCTGGGCTTCGACTTCGTGCTCCAGCGGTTGTCCGACGGATCGGTCGCCTGCCTCTCCGACGTCTGCATCCACCGAGGCGCCTCGCTGTCCAAGGGCGCCTGCCATGGCGACCGCTTCGCCTGCCCCTTCCATGGCTGGGAGTTCGACGCCTCGGGCGCCTGCGTGAAAATCCCGTCGATGGGTGACGACTTCGCCATTCCCAAGCGCGCCAAGATCGACAGCTACCCCACCGAAGAGAAGTACGACTGGATCTGGGTCTTCCTGGGAGATCTGCCGGAGGACCAACGCCCGCCGGTCCCGAACCTCCTGCCCGAGTACGACGACCCGGAACACTGGCGCGTCACGCGCATGGTCATCGACGCCGACGTCAACTGGCAGAAGTTCGAGGAGAACTCCCTCGACACCGCCCACCTTTCCTTTGTCCATAAGTCGTTCGGCAACCGCCTGAGCCCCAAGGCCACCCTGGTCCCCATCGACCGCACCGCCTACGGCGCCAAGGTGGCGCGCGAGCGTGTCCCGCCCAAGGCCGAGGTCAAGACCGGCGTGCTGGCGAGCCTGCTCTCGGAAGAACGCGGCAAGACGCAGGTCGAGTTGGAGTTCTCGATCCTTGGAACCTGTCACCGCATCCACCCGACCTTCCGGCCCGGCGTCTCCCAGGTGACCTTCGCCAGCTCAACGCCGGTCGGCCTGCACAAGACCCGCCAATTCGGCCTCCAGGCCCGCAACTATGCGATTGAGCCGCAGTTCGATCAGGAGCGCCTCGACGGCCGCCGCCAGGCGATCATGGAGGATATCGGCGTCGTCACAACCGTCCGCCCCGCCCTTGGCCCGACCGCCTTCCGTGACGAACTGCTGATCAAGGCCGACGAGATGGAATCCATCTTCCGCCACCTGGTCATGCGGATGATCGACTTCGGCTGGGAGATCGACTCCGAGAAGGTCGAGCGCGAATGGAACCACAAGGTCTATGTGATCCCCAGCCCGGCCCGCCGCCTCGACCCCAAAGGTTGGGTGCATGAGGCCTGCCCGATGACCCGCCCGCGCCGAGACGACGGCTGGCAGGTGCTGGCCGCCGAGCTCAGCAAACCGGAGGCGGCCGAGTGATCTCCACCCGTCCCACGCCTCACAGCATGGCGCCGGCGCCTACGGCCGACGAGTGGGCGCTGCTGGACTTTGCGGTGTCGCTCAAGGCGATGCTGCGCGGCCCCATGAAGGCCTTGCTGCCGCAGATCTACGAGACGCAGGCCGCGGACGCCTGGGCCCTGCGTCAGGGTCGACGCCCGCAATCGTGGCGCGACGTCGCCAGCGCCATGGAAGACCAACCTGCCTATCGCTGGTGGAGCGGTCTGCTGCGCGCCCAGCAGGAGTTCTACCTCGACGTCACCTCGACCACCTGTGAGCGCGAGGCGCCGGTCCTGATCGAGCGCTTCAGGGAACTGGCCGCGGGCCCCGGCCTCGGCTCCCTGACGCTGGACGACAGCGTGGTCATTCCGCCCTACCAGGCCGATGTCGACATTCACTGCGTGCCCGGCTCGTACTTCATCGAGCGCACGCCGGACGACGTCTGGGCCGGCGCCCGCAGCGATCTCGGCGGCTTTGTCTTCACCATGGGCAAGCAGGGCGTGCTCAACGACGACAAGGGCCTGTCGGGCGCGGCCTTCGTGAAGCAGCGCTTCCCGGACCTCCAGCCCCGCCGAATTCTCGACCTCGGCTGCACCATAGGGTGCTCCACCCTGCCCTGGTGCGACGCCTTCCCGGACGCCGAAGTCCACGCCCTCGACCTTTCGGCGCCGAGCCTGCGCTATGGATGGGCCCGCGCCCAGTCGCTCGGCAAGGCCGTCCACTTCCGCCAAGGCGACGCCGAGGCGACGCCCTACGGGGATGGCGGCTTCGATCTGGTGGTCTCCCACATCCTGCTGCACGAGACCTCGCGCGCAGCGCTCGGGAACATCATCGCTGAAGCCCATCGCCTGCTGGCGCCCGGCGGGGTGATGCTGCACATCGAGGTTCCGGTTCGGCGCAATGAAGCATTCGACCAGTTCCTGACCAACTGGGACAGCACGAACAACAACGAGCCCTTCTGGTCGACCCTGGCCGAGATGGACCTGGTCGCCCCGGCTCTCGAGGCCGGCTTCCCACGCGAGAGCATCTTCGAGGCGGTCGTCCCGACACAAAGGGCCAAGGCCGGCGACTGGCTCGGCTATGGCGCACGCAAGGCCAGCATATGACCGGTTCGCCCCTTCCCCTTCCCAAGGCCTCCAAGGGCGGCCGCCCGGCCTTCCTCGACAGCCCTGACAGCGATCGGCTACTGACCATGGTCGTCGCCCTCGCCGGCGAGATCAGCCTGCTGCACGACAAGTTCGACAGTCTCGCCCGCGTCGCCGAAAGCCGGGAACTCTTCTCGCTGGTCGACGTCGCCAGCTACGCTCCCGACCAGTCCGTGCTGGCCGAGCGGGCCGAACGGCGCGCGGCGTTCCTCGACCGGGTCTTCCGCATCCTGCACGCCGAGGCCGAGCGCGCCGCCAATCCAGACGCAAAGGACTATGCCGAAATCCTCGCCATGGTCTCAGGAGAGATGAAACCTTCATGACCCGCTTCGCCCCCGGCGACATCCTCTGCGCGGCGAGCGACATCGACGACCGCGAGATCGACCTGCGCAATCACAAGGGTCCCGGCAGGATCCTGCACTTCGACGCCGAGTTCCGGCCGAAGGGGGAGCTGTGGACGGGCGAGATCGGCCTGCTCGTCGGCCTGGCCGTCGACCGCACGGACGGCACGATCTACGCAGCCGACCCGAACCGCCGGATGGTGTTTCGCTTCGACGCCGAAGGTGAACTGCAAGGCCCGCTGACCAGCCTGCCTGATCGCCCCTGGGGAACCGTCGGCTTCTCGCCGGACGGCGTGGCCTATCTGGGCGTTCACACCCAACGCGGCCCGGCCCCGTCGGACGCCATGGGCCCCGACAAACTGGCGCGCGCGGATCTGCGCGCCGGAACGGTCGAGGCCAGCTTCGCGGTCGACACCGACGGCGGCCATACAGGCTGGCATGGCCTGACCAGCCTCGCCTTCCTGCACGACGGGCGCTCGGCGGCCTACGTTTCCGAGGGCGGTCGGCGCGTGCCGCGCTATGACCTCGCCGACGGTCGCCAGCTGGCGGACCTCATCGCCTTCACCGACGAAGACAATCGCCGCGCCTACGGCGTCGCCAGCCTGCCCGATGGCCGCGTGCTGGTGGCCGCGGGCGGCTGCTGCCTGATGCTGACGGCATCGGGCGAGGTGATCGCCGATTGGCCCGCCGCCTCGGCCAAGGGCTGGACCCGCGTCACCCCGTCGCTGGACGGCGAGACCTTCTTCTTCAACAACTTCCTGGAAGGCGTGATCGAACGCCGTCGCCTGGATGACGGCGCCGTGCTGGCGCGTCATGACATCAAACGAAAATGCGTCCTGTGCGGCGTGGCCGAAATCGGCCCAAGAGCTTGAGCCTTAAGGAGACTACCGCGATGACCGGGGGGATGAAGATGACGGCGAGGGTTGCGGCCCTTGTCCTGGCGAGCGCCGCGCTCGCCGCCTGCGGCGGTTCGGGCGGAGCCAAGGCTCCGACCAGCGCCGAAAACGTGCTGAGCCGCGGCACCGCCAGCGAGCCGCCGACGCTTGACCCTCACCTGGCGGCCGGCAACTCGTCCTCGCCGATCATCGATGACCTGTTCACCGGCCTGATGACCACCGACGCCAAGGGCGACGAGGTCGACGGCATCGCCGCCAGCCACACGATCTCGGACGACGGCAAGACCTATACCTTCAAATTGCGCCCAGGCCTGACCTGGTCCGACGGCAAGCCCCTGACCTCCGCGGACATCGTCTATTCGTTCCAGCGCCTGATGAGCCCCAAGCTCGGCGCCCGCTACGCCTCCAACCTCTATGTCCTGAAGAACGGCCGCGCGGTGAACACCGGCGCGGCGCCGGCCGAAAGCCTGGGCGTCCGCGCGCCCGATCCCGAGACCGTCGTCTTCGAACTGGAGCGCCGCGCGCCCTACTTCCTGAAAATCCTGGCCTCCAACGCCACGGCGCCGGTGCCGCAGCACGCCATCGAGGCCGGTGGTCGCAGCTGGACCAAGGCTGGCTCCCTGGTTTCCAACGGCCCCTTCACCCTCGCCGCCTGGACGCCCAACACCTCGATCAAGCTGCGCAAGAACCCGAAGTTCTACGACGCCCCGACCGTCAAGCTCGACGAGGTCGTCTACTATCCGACCGACGACTCCGGCGCGCTGGTCAAACGCTATCGCGCCGGCGAATTGGACATGATCCTCAATTTCCCGCCGGAACAGACGGAATTCCTGAAGAAATCCCTGGGCGACCAAGTCCACATCGCGACCAACTACGGTCTCTACTACTACCTCTTCAACACCAAGCAGGCGCCGTTCAACGACGTCAGGGTGCGCAAGGCGCTCTCGATCGCCGTCGACAAGGACTCCATCGTTCGCGATATCCTGCGCGGCGAAGGTCATCCGGCCTGGAGCGTCGTGCCGGGCGACATTTCCGACTACAAACGCACGCCCGAGCCCGACTCCACCCGCCCCCTGGCCGAGCGTCAGGCCGAAGCCAAGGCTCTGCTGACCGCCGCCGGCTACAGCGCCGCCAAGCCCGCCACGGTCACCCTGCGCTACGACAGCAAGGAAGAGAGCCGGCAGATCGCGGTGGCCATCGGCGCCATGTGGGAAGCCATCGGCGTCAAGACCACGCTGGAGGTCTCGGACTTCCGCGGCATTACGAACGACGCCCGTGGCGGCAAGTATCAGGCGATCCGCTATCAGTGGTTCGCGCCCTATGATGACCCGTCGACCTTCCTGTCGCTGATCAAGGGCCGTTCGCCGACCAATCTGACCGGCTACGCCAACCCCCGCTATGACGCCATGGTGGCGGCGGCCGACCAGGATCCGAACCCGGCCACGCGGATGGCCGCACTCGCCGAGGCCGAAAAGCTCGCCATGGCCGATTATCCGGTTCTGCCGCTCTACTTCACGACCGCGCGCCGGCTGGTGTCGCCGCGCGTCGCCGGGTGGTCGGACTTCCCGGGCGGACTGGTCCAGTCGCGCTATCTGAGCGTCAAGGCGAACTGACGTCCTTCACCAGGCGCCGCCTCTGATCGCGCCGGCCCCCAGGGCCGGCGCGATTTCTTTTGGGAGATTGTTCCAGAGCGCTTTGCGGCGCCCGAAGGCCCGACTCCGAGTCCCTCGGAGCCGGCCGCGTTCTAGGCGGGAACGCCTGGCGTCGGCGCCGCGGGACGCGAGGCGGCCAGGAACACGTGGTGCATGTATTGGTCAGCTCGGTAATAGGCGAGCAGCAGCTCTATCGGGCGGCTGGTCAATTCCAGCACCAGCAGCCGCACCCGCACCACCGGCGATCCCACCGGGATCTTCAGCTGGCTGGCGATCTGACTGTCGGCCAGGGCCGCGCCGATCAACTGGTGCGCCCCCAGGATCTCGAACCCCTTGTCCTGCAGAAGCGTCGGCGCGGGCCCGTGCAGGTCGTCCTCGGTCAGGGTCACCTTGAGGCTGGAGGGAATGTAGATCTCGGTGACGCCCAACGGCTCCCCGTCGCGGGTCCGCACATAGGAGACATGGGTCACCTGCTCGCCGGCGGGGATCTGCAGATCCCGCGCCGTCATGTCGTCGGCGGTCTCCTCGCGGATCACCACGTCGGCCAGGGCGGACTTGCTGTCGAGTTGCCGCAGTCGCCGCACCAACTCGGACAAGTCGCCGCGACTGGGCACGGTGGGCAGGTCGGCGTTGACGTAGGTGCCGCGCCCCTGGATGCGCTGGACCATGCCCTCCTGCTCCAGCATCTCGACCGCCGAACGGACGGTGATGCGGGACACGCTGAAGATATCGCAGAGCTCGCTTTCCGAAGGCAGGCGGGTTCCCGGCGCGTAGACGCCTTGCAGAATCCAGTCCCGGAGAACCGTGAAGACCTGTGCATACCGCGGCGAGCGGAGGCTCTGATCAAGAGTGATAGCTGGAATGGGCTTCAAAGGTCGCTCCATGGGCGCTGTTGCGCGCCTCGGCCATTCATTAACACGCGGCGGGCGGCAGGCAATCTTAGCTGGACCACGGTCGCCGCCCTTCCCAGGATATTGTCATAATGTTATTATATGTGAAAATCCTGAATAGGACACATACATGGACAAGTTGCAGGCCGTTATCGAGTCGATCGCCCAATCAGCAGGGCAGCGGCCGCATTTTCTGACCGATCCGGATTCGGACAGACTTTTGGCGATGGTGCTCGCCCTCTCCGGCCAATTGGCCACGGTCTATGAGCGATTGGACACTGTCGAACGCCTCTTGGCCGACAAGGAAATCCTTTCACAGACCGAGATTGATTCCTACGAACCGGCTCCCGAAGTCGCCCAGGGCCGGCTGGCCTGGAACGAGATTTTCGTGCGCCGCCTGCTGCGCGTTCTCTCCTATGAGCTCGAGGCCCTGAAAGATTCCCCTGACGAGCAAATCGCGCCGCTGCGCGGCGAGTGAGTTTGCGGCTTGCCATGCAAGCCATGTTGTCATAACAACATAACAACAAGCCAAAGCAGGGCCTGCCTAAGGAATTCAATCGCATGCCAGAGCCGATTCGCGCCGTGAACTGCCGCACGGGTGAGGTGGACTTCACCTTCCCCCCCGCCACATCGGCCGCAGTCGCCGCGGAGGCTCACCGGCTGCGGGCCGGACAGGCGGCGTGGGCGGCGCTGGGACTGGACGGCCGCGCCACGGCGCTGCTGCACTGGGCCGACGCCATCACCGCGGCCCGCCTGGAGATCATCTCGGCCTTGGCCGCCGACACCGGCCGCTGGTACCTGTCGGAGCGCGAAGTCGATGGCGCCGCCAACAACCTCCGACGCTGGGCCAAGCTCGCGCCGGAGGTGCTGACCCCGGAAATGACCACTGAATCGCGCCAATCGGCGCTGATCGGCACCGTCAGCTACCAGAACCAATACGTCCCCTTTGCACTGGCCGGCTTCATCTCGCCGTGGAACTTCCCGGTCACCCTGTCGCTGATCGACGCCGCCCCGGCGCTCGCCGCCGGCTGCGCCGTGCTGATCAAGCCCTCGGAAGTCACCTCGCGCTTCGTCGCGCCGTTCCTTAAAACCCTCGACGCAGTCCCCGCGCTGAAGGCCGTCGTCGGCCTGGTCACAGGCGGCGGGCAGACCGGCCAAGCGGTCGTCGATCAGGTCGACCTGATCTGCTTCACCGGGTCGGTCAGCACCGGGCGCGGCGTGGCCGAGGCCGCCGCTCGCAAATTCATACCCGCCTTCCTGGAGCTGGGCGGCAAGGACCCGCTGATCGTTCTGGAGGGCGCGGACCTGGAGCAGGCCACTGACGCCGCCCTGCGCGGCAGCGTGCTGAACACCGGCCAGGTGTGCCTGTCGATCGAGCGCATCTACGTGCATCGCAGCCTCTATCCGGCCTTCGTCGAACGCCTGGTGGAGAAGGCCAAAAACGTCTCGCTCAACCACCCGGACATCCATGCCGGCCACATCGGCCCGCTGATCTTCCACAAGCAGGCCGAGACCATCGAGGCGCATCTCAAGGACGCCATCGCCAAGGGCGCCACCATCGCCTGCGGCGGCGAGGTGCAAACCCATGGCGGCGGCCGCTGGTGCCCGGCCACTGTGGTGATCGACGTGACCCACGACATGGCCTTGATGACCGACGAAACGTTCGGCCCGATCATGCCGGTGATGGCGTTCGACACCGTCGATGAAGCCGTCGCCCTGGCCAACGACACCACCTTCGGCCTCTCGGCCGCGGTCATCGGCCCCTCGGCCGACGCGGCCAAGGTCGTGGCCATGCGGATCAACGCCGGCGGCCTGTCGATCAACGACTGCGGCCTGACCTACATGACCTACGAACCGGAGAAGACTTCCTTCGGATATTCGGGTCTCGGCGGCTCGCGCATGGGTCCGGCCTCGATCCAGCGCTTCCTGCGCAAGAAGGCGCTGATCGTCCAGAACGGCGCACCGCAATCCATCAACTCGTTCGGCGAGCACGCGGCGACAACGCCCGCGGCCGCCTAACCCATCTGTGAGGAGACAGCTCCATGGCCAAGCTTGACGAAAAAGCCTTCTACGATGCGCTGGAAGACGCCCGCAAACCCCGTGGTTCGGGCAAGCACCCCTTCACCCAGATGTGGGCCGAAGGAAAACTGAGCCGCGAGCAGCTCGGTCAATGGGCGATCCAGCACTACTACTACATCTCGGTGATCCCGCCGCAGTTCGCGGTGCTCTACGCGCGCATGACCGATCCGGTGGGCCGTCACCTGCTGATGGAGAACCTGGTCGGCGAAGAGATGCCCCACGCCCCTGAAAAGTCGCACCCGAACCTGCTGCTGAAGTTCGCACGGGCCTGCGGCGTGTCGGAAGAAACCGTCCTTGCCGCCGAGGCCGATGGCGAGATTCTCAGCGGCACCCGCGCCATGCGCTCCTGGATCTGGGAACTGGCCAGCATCCGTCCGCTGCATGAAGCCTGCGCCGGCATCATGGTCGCCCTGGAAGGCCAGCTGCCCACCCTCTATCCGCTCTATATCGCGGCCCTGGAGAAGATGGGCTTCACCGAAGACGAATTGGAGTTCTTCCACATCCACGTGGAGAACGACACCGAGCACGCCGCGGTTGGCCTGCAGCTCTGCCATCGCTTCGCCGAAACCGAAGAAGCACAACGCCTGGCGATCGAGGCCGTCCGCGGTTCGAGCTCCATGCGCTACACCATGCTTTCGGAAATCCAAGCCAAGCTGGTCCTGAGCCAAGCCGCCTGATGGCCACCCTGTTCGATGCAACCGAACGGGTCCTTCTGTTGACGGGCGCGAACGGCGGCATCGGGCGCACTATAGTCGAGCATCACCTTGAGGCCGGCGGCTCTGTCGCCGGCCTCGATTTTTTTGCCACGCCTCCTCCCCCGTCCCGCCCCGATCTGGAATGGATCGCCTGTGACGTCACCGACGAGTCGATGATCGCCCAGGCGGTGGCTGCGACGCTCGCCCGCTTCGGTCGGATCGACGCTGTCGTGCATGCCGCCGGCGCCGTCGGCCAAGGTCCCTTGGTGGAGGTCGCCAAGGCCGACTGGGACCGGCTGATCGCGGTCAACCTGACCTCCGCCTTCCTGATCGCAAAGCACGTGCAGCCTCACCTGGCGGCCACGCGCGGCGCGCTGGTCTTCCTCAGCTCCACCAACGGCCGCAACGGCGGCTCGCACCTCTCCGGTCCCGCCTATGCCGCGGCCAAGGCCGGGGTGCTCAATCTCAATCGCTATCTCGCCAAGGAGTGGGCGCCGCTGGGCGTACGCGTGAACGCCGTCGCGCCCGGGCCGGTGCGGACCCCGATGCTCGACCGTCTGGGCGATGACGGCATAGCGGCCCTGGCCAGGTCAATGCCGACCGGCGCGCTCACCGAGCCTGAGGAAATCGCCGCGGCCGTCGCTTTCCTGCTCTCGCCGCACGCGCGCTCGATGACCGGGACCGTGCTCAATCCCTCCGGCGGCCTCGTTCTCGACTAGCGCGTCGGCACGGTCTCCGCCGAGGAGCAGGAAAGCGCTCCAGCTACTCCGCCGCCAACAGCCGCAGATCGGCGCCCGCATAATGGCAGGCCGTCTCTGTCCCTGCGCGATTGGGCGACAGCACCGGCACGGCGGTGATGCAGTTCGGCTTGGCGATCGGGCAACGTGTACGGAAGACGCAGCCGCTGGGCGGATCGAGCGGCGAAGGCAGATCCTCGGCCAGCAAAATCGGCGTGCGGTTGCGCTCGATCTCCGGATCAGGGATCGGCGCGGCCGAGATCAGGGCCTGGGTGTAGGGATGCTGCGGCGTGGCGAACACCACCTCACGCCCGCCGATCTCCATCGCCTTGCCCAGATACATGACCAGGATGCGATGGGAGACCTGACGGACCACCGCCAGGTCGTGGCTGATGAACAGCAGGGCGACGCCGGTCTCGCGTTGCAGTTGGCGCAGCAGTGCCATGATCTGCGCCTTGATCGAGACGTCGAGCGCCGAGACCGCCTCATCGCAGATCAGCAAGCGCGGCTCGGCGATCATGGCGCGCGCGATGGCGATGCGCTGCGCCTGCCCGCCGGAGAACTCGCCTGGAAAGCGCTGCGCCGCCTCAGGTGGAAGACCGACCCGCTTGAGCCAATCCAGCGCAACCTCGCGCCGCTGCGCCCGGGTCAACTGCGGCCGGAAGACTTCGAGCGGTTCGGCGACCAGATCGCCGACCGTCATGCGGGGATTGAGGCTCGCCAGGGGGTTCTGGAAGATGATCTGCATCTCGCCCCGCAGGGCCTGCATCTGCGCCCTGGTGAAGGTCTTCAGGTCACGACCGCGCCACAGCACCCGTCCCGCCGCCGGATCGGCGAATCCCAGGATCGCGCGGCCGACCGTCGATTTCCCACAGCCTGACTCGCCGACCACGCCCAAGGTTTCGCCTTCGCGGACCGTGAACGATAGGCCCGCCACCGCCCGCAGCTTGCGGGGCGCCTTCAGGAAACCGCCGTCGACCGGATATTCGACATGCAGGTCTTGGACGGTCAGCAGCGGCGTATCGGGCGCGCTCAAAGGGCGTCCTCCTGGACAGCGATATCGGGGCGCGGCATCGCCGCGAGCAGTTGGCGCGTATAAGGGTGCTGAGGTGCGTAGAAGACGTCATTGACGCTCCCCGCCTCGACCACACGCCCGGCGTTCATGATGACCACGTCGTCGCAGAGCCCGGCGACGACTCCAAGATCATGGGTGATCATCACGATGGCCGCGTCGGTGTGCTGTTTGAGCTTGCGGAACGAATTGAGGATCGAGGCCTGCACCGTGACGTCGAGCGCCGTCGTCGGCTCATCGGCGATCAGCAGCGAGGGACGGCAGAGCAGCGCCTGGGCGATCATCACCCGTTGCCGCATGCCGCCCGAGAGCTCGTGCGGAAATTGGCGCATGCGTCGGTCCGCGTCGGAGATGCGCACCACCTCCAGAATGTCGCGCGCCTCGGCCCAAGCCTGACGACGCGACATCCGGCGATGAGTCGTGAGGACCTCGGCCAGTTGGTCGCCGATCCGCATGTGAGGCGTCAGGCCGGTGATCGAGTCCTGGAAGATCAGGGCGATGCGATCGCCGCGCAGGACGTCGAGCCGGGCGCGGCTGGCGCCGATCAACTCCTCGCCTTCGAACAGGGCCGAACCCTGCACGACGCCGGTGGGCGGCAGCAGGCCCAGCATGGCCAGGAACGTCTGGCTCTTGCCCGAGCCGGACTCGCCGACCACCCCTAGGCAACGCCCCTTCTCCAGCGAGAACGACACCCCGCTGACCGCCTGGACCTGGCCGGTCGGCGCATCGAACCGGACCGCCAGATCCTTGATTTCCAGCAAAGCCGCCATCACCGCCCCTTCGGGTCCAGCGCGTCGCGCAGACCATCGCCGATGAAATTGAAACAGAACATGGTCACGGCCAGCAGCAGGCCTGGGAAGATCAACATCCAGGGCGCGGCGTCGATCTGCGCGGCGCCCTGGCTGACCAGCAGCCCCCAGCTGGTCAGAGGCTCTTGAACGCCCAGCCCAAGGAAGCTGAGCGCGCTCTCGATGATGATGTTGATCGGGATCAGGATGGTCGAATAGACGATCACCGGCCCGACCGCGTTGGGGATCACATAGCGGCGCAGGATCTTGCCGTGCGACAGGCCGATGGCGCGCGCGGACTCCATGTACTCGCGTTGCTTGATCGACAGGGTCTGACCCCGGACGATGCGGGCCATGGTCAACCACTCGACGCACCCGATCGCCGCGAAGATCAGGAAGATGTTGCTGCCGAAGATCGTCACCAGGACGATGATCAGAAACAGCAACGGCAGAGCGTACATGACGTCCACCACCCGCATCATCACGGTGTCGACCAAGCCGCCGGCATAGCCGGCGGTGGCGCCGTAGATCACCCCGATCAGCAGCGAGACCAGAGTGGCGACGAGACCGATGGCCAGGGACACCCGCGCCCCGAAGAACACGCGCACGAAGAGATCGCGACCGTTAGCGTCGGTGCCGAACCAGTGGAAGTCAGCGAACGACGGCGGTTGCGCCAGCGCCCCGAACGAGACCGCGCCGACCTCGTGGGGCCAGAACATCGGGATGAAGATCGCCGCCACCGTGATCAGGCCAAGCATGACGACGCCGCCGATCGCCGCGCGGTTGGCGCGGAAGCGTCGGAACGCCAGGGCCCAGAGGCCGAGCGGCGGCTTCCCGGACGTCGCTTGGGGTTGAATTTCGGCTTCCAGGGTCATTTCGCCCTCACGCGCGGGTCGAGCCAGCCATAGGCGATATCGACCAAGAGGTTCAGGAGGATCAGGGCGACCGAGTAGAGCATGACCACGCCCATCACGAGCTGGTAGTCGCGGTTGATGGCGCCCTGGACGAAGTAGCGGCCGACGCCCGGCAGGCCGAAGAGTTGCTCGATGATCACCGAACCGGTCATCACCTGGGCGATGGCCGGGCCCAGATAGCTCATCACCGGCACGAAAGCGGGCTGCAGCGCGTGACGCCAGATCACGCGATGTTCCTTGACGCCCTTGGCCCGCGCCGTCCGGACGAAATCGGCGCCCAGGGTCTCGATCAAGGACCCCCGCATGATCCGCGCGATGGCGGCGACTTGCGGGAAGGCCAGCGCGAACACCGGCAACAACCAGTAGCGCCAGGTCCCATCGCCCCAGCCGGCCACCGGCAGCAGATGAAGATAGACGCCGAGCACCAGGGTCAGGAACGGCGCGATCACGAAGTTTGGGATCGCGATGCCTGCCGATGCGGCGGTCATGACGGCGAAGTCGGGCCACCGGTTCTGACGTCGCGCCGCCGCCGCGCCGGCGATCACGCCTACGACCGCGGCGACAGCCAGGGCGGTCAGGCCGACCTTGAGCGTCACCGGCAGGCCGTCGCCGATCAGCTCCGACACGCTACGGTCGGGATAGGTCGTCGAGGGGCCCAGATCCCCCTTCGCGAGGTTTCCGAGGAACCGGACATACTGAGCGCCAAGCGGCAGATCGAAGCCGTAGGCCTGCTCCAGGTTGGCTTTCACGACCGGATCGAGATCGACCTCGGCGTCGAACGGTCCGCCGGGCGCCAGCCGCATCAGGAAGAAGGACAGAGTCACGATCACCGCGATCGTCGGGATCGCCGCCGCGAGCCGCTTGAGAATGAAACCCAGCATCGTCCTACTCCGCCGCCGCTTCGACCGTGGCCGGCGCGTTCATGCGCCGCGAGATCCACAGCAACAGAATCATGGCCGGAGCCATCATCAAGGCTCCCAGCGCGAACGGAGCGTCACGGCCCACGAAACTGTAGATCGACCCAGACAAGGCCTGCCCCCCAAACCGCGCCAAAGAATTCGAGGATTGATACACGCCCAGCACCATGCCCCGCTCTTGCGCATCGGCGCTCTGCGACACGATGGTCTGGACCTGGGTCTGGAACAGCGCGGTGGCGGTCGCCGTCAGTACGGTGGCGGCCGCGGCATGGCCCCAGCTCTGCGCCAATATCAGCCCCGTCCATCCCATCGCAAACAACACCAACGCCGCCATGACCAACCGCACCGACCCGAAACGCCGGGTCAGCTCGCCCATGGCGAAGAATTGAATCCCCGCGATCGTGGCGCCCGAGACCGCTAGCACAAGTCCGATATCGCGCGCGTTCATCGCCAGCTTGTCGTGCGCCCAGACCGCGATGATGGCCTCCCGCGCCGAGACGAAGGTGATGACCACCACACAGAGGGCCACGAGAGCCATGATCGCGGGCCGGGCCGCCACGCGCCGCAGCCCGTCGAGGAAGCTCGGATCGTTCCTGTTCGCCGCATCTCCTGGTTTGCGGCTCTCCGGCAGGAAGAACAGTATCCCCAGGAACGACAACGCCGACAGCCCTGCGGCGGCCAGGGCCGGGGTCATCAGGTCAGCCTGCGTCGCGTCCCCGGGGCCGGCGAGCAGCCCACCGATCATCGGACCAAAGACGAAGCCCAGTCCGAAGGCCGCCGAGATCCGCCCCAGCGCCTTGGCGCGGTCTTCCGGCGGCGTGATGTCCGTCGAATAGGCGTAGGCCGTGACCAGGTTGGCCGCGGTGATCCCGCCCAGCACCCGCGCCGCCAACAGCATGGGCCATCCGTCGGCATAGGCCAGCATCACGTACGAGACCACGTGACCGGCCATGGACACCAGCAGGACCGGCCGCCTGCCCCGTCGATCGCTGACATGCCCCCACAGCGGCATGACCAGGAACTGGGCCAGGGAATAGGAGGCGATGATCAGGGTGACCTGCTCGGCCCCCAGCCCCGTGCGCAGCACGTAGAAGGGGGTGAGCGGCGCCAGGATGCCGAATCCGACCAGGTCCACAAAGACCACGACCCACAGCGTCCAGCGTGCTCCAGCAGATCCCAGCCCTACGGACTGGTGCGGTACGCGCCGCAAATTGAGCATAAGGTCTCTATTTCGATACAAGTTGACATGACGCGGCAGCGAATGTGCGGAGCCTGATGCGAAAAAGAATCGCGCCGTAGCTCCAAACGTCCCTGACGGTCTTGCGACCATGCCAAAACGCTGTTGTTATGACAACATGATGTTTGAGGTGGATCGCGACGAATGACTCTCCCCCCTCCCGAAACCCGCCCCGGCGCAGGCTGGCTGTCTCGTCGCGCGCTGCTGAGCCTGGGGGCCGGCGCCGGCGGCGTCGCGCTGATCGGCCGCGCCCTGCCGGCGGCGGCGCAGGTGGGCCAGCCCGCGGCGGCCTCGACCCTGGTCTCGGCCCAGCAGGCGCTGGCGGCCTACATCACCATCACACCCGACAACCGCGTCCGTTTCACCTGCCCCGCGATGGAGATCGGACAAGGAGTCATGACCTCTCTGGCCCAGATCCTCGCAGAGGAAATGGAGGCCGACTGGGACCGGATCGACGTGGTCCTGGCCGGCGCAGCCGACGCCTACATGAACCCGATGAAGCGGTTGCAGTCGGTCGGCCAGTCGATGAGCATTCGGGGCTACTACCCCTATTTGCGCCAGGTCGGCGCGGCCGCGCGGGAAGTCCTGACCGCCGAAGCCGCCGCGCGCTGGTCCGTCGCGCCGGACACCTGCGCCGCCGCGGCGAGCGAAGTCGTCCACCTGCCCAGCCAGCGCCGTCTCACCTTCGCAGAACTGGCGTCCGGCGCGGCCCTGCGCACGCCGCTTGAATCGCCGCGACTGAAGTCTCCCGCTGATTTCCGGCTGATCGGCAAGCCGATGCCGCGCAAGGACGCGCCCGAAAAGATCGAGGGTCGCGCCATCTACGGCGTCGACGTCCAGGTTCCCGGCATGCTGCACGCCGCGATCGCCCAGGCGCCCGTCGCCGGCGGCGCGCTCCTGAAGTACGACCGTCAGGCGGCCCTCGCGCTGCCCGGAGTGAGGGCGGTGATCGAGACCAAGGCCGGACTTGTCCCGGGCCTGGCGGTCGTGGCCGACCGTTGGTGGCGGGCCAAGGCGGCGCTGGAGGCGGCCAATCCGGAGTTCAGCTCGCCAGACGTCAGTTCCGACCAACTGCGCAAAGACATCCGCCAGGCGTTGGAACGCCCCGCCCTGTCGGCCCGCGACAGCGGAGACGCCAAGGCCGCCCTGGCCGCCGCCGCCCAGACAGTGGAGGCGGTCTATGAGGCCCCATTCCTGGCGCATGCCTGCATGGAGCCGATGAGCGCTACGGCCCACGTCACCGCCGACCGCTGCGAGATCTGGTGCGGCGCCCAGAGCCAGAGCCGCGCGCGCGACGACGTCGCCGCCCTGCTGGGCCGTCCCAAGGACAGCGTGACCGTTCACACCGTCTATGCCGGCGGCGGCTTCGGGCGACGCTGGCAGGTCGATTACGTGCTGCAGGCGGTGGAGATCGCCCAGGCGGTCGGCAAGCCGGTCAAGCTGATCTGGAGCCGTGAACAGGACATGGGGCACGATTTCTATCGGCCCGCCGCCGCCATGCGGGCCGCCGCCGCCATCGACGCCTCGGGCCAGATGAGCGCCCTGGACGCGGTGCTCGCCGGTCCCTCGATCAGCGAATGGGGCCGGCCGGGACGCTTGAAAGGCGCCGTCGACGGCACCTCTGTCTCGGGCTTCAAGGACACGCCCTACGCCATCCCCAATCTTTCGGTCGGCTGGGTGTCCACCCCGACCCCGGTGCCGGTCGGCACCTGGCGCTCGGTCGGCCACAGCCAGAACGGCTTCTTCATGGAGGCCTTCATCGACGAGGTGGCGATCAAGGCGAACGCCGATCCCGTCGCCTTCCGCCGCACCCTGGCCAAGGGCGATCCTCGCCTGGTGGCCGTGCTGGACGCGGTGGCGAAGGCCGCCGATTGGGAACGTCCTCGCCCACCCGGCCACGGTCTGGGGGTCTCGCTGAACGAGGGCTACGGCTCCTATGCGGCGCAGGTCATCGAAGTTTCGCTGAAGAGCGGCGCGGTGAAGATCGAGAAGATCTGGTGCGCCATCGACTGCGGCCCGCCGGTCAATCCCCATGGCGTCATGACCCAGGCGCAGTCGGCGATCATCTACGGGCTGTCGGCGGCGCTCTGGGGCGACATCACCATCGAGGGCGGAGCCGCCGTCGAGAGCAATTTCACCGACCAGCGCGTGCTGACCCTGCGGGAAACGCCACCGATCGAGGTGATCGTCATGCCCTCGACCGACGATCTCGGCGGCGCTGGAGAGCCGGCCCTGCCGGGCGTCGCGCCGGCCCTGGTCAACGCCATCGCCGCCGCCGGCGGCGCTCGCATCCGCACCCTTCCGATCACCAAACAAGGCCTGGAGTTCGTCACTTGAAGCCGTTGCTCGCCCTTTCCCTAGCTTCGGCTTTCGCCCTCGCGGCCGGCTCCGCCCAGGCCGCGAAGACACTGCGCGACTGCCCCACCTGCCCCGAGCTGACGGTCGTCCCAGCCGGTCAGTTCGTGATGGGCGCGGACGGCGGCGAGGAAGGCCGCCCAGAGGGTCCGCCGCACCAGGTGACGATCCGCAACGCCTTCGCGCTCGCAACCCATGAAACCACCCAGGCGCAGTTCGAGCGCTTTGTCGCCAAAACCGGCTACCAGGTTCCGCCCGGCTGCGACGTGTGGCCCAAGGGCAAGGTCGCCTTCGCCGTCGCCAACTGGCGCGCCCCCGGCTACGACCGCGCCCCGCGCCCGCGCGACGCCGTGGTCTGCGTCTCGTGGACCGACGCCAAGGCCTTCACCGCCTGGCTCACCAAAACAACCGGCAAGCCCTACCGCCTCCCGACCGAGGCCGAGTGGGAATACGCCGCCCGCGCCGGCGCCAAGACCGCATTCCCGTGGGGCGAGGACGTCGACTGCCGCTACACCAACACCTACGACGCGGCCGGCGCCGGGCGTTTCAACTGGGCGGCGGCGTCCTGCGACGACGGCGAGGCGACGGTCTCCGAGGTCGGACGCTACCCGGCCAACGCTTTTGGGCTGCGCGACATGATCGGCAACGTCTGGGAGTGGACCGAAGACTGCTACATCGCGCCCTACCCCGCCGACCACGCGACCGACGTCGCTGTGCAGCCGGCGGCGGGCGAGACCTGCGGCCGACGTGCGGTGCGCGGCGGCAGCTGGGCCACGCGACCTGACCGCAACCGCGTCGCCTTCCGCGGCCGAGACCCGGTGGACGCGCGTTATTTCATGTTCGGTTTCCGGGTTGCGCGCGACCTGACCCCGGCCGAGGCGAAGGCCCGATGAGGCTCGCCCGCCGCACCTTGCTGGCCGGCGGCTTCGCGGCCGCCGCGGTCGGCCCGGCTCGCGCCGCAAGCGCGACCGAGGCCTGCGACGTGGTGATCGCCGGGGCCGGCCTGGCCGGACTGTTCGCCGCCCGCCTGCTGAGCGCCCAGGGGGCGAATGTCGTCGTGCTGGAAGCCGCGCCGCGGGTCGGCGGCCGGATGAAGACCCTCGACAACCTGCCCGGCCAGCCCGAAGCCGGCGGCCAGACCCTGGATTCGATGTACGCGCGGGTGCTGCGTGAGATCGATGATCTCGGGCTCTCCACCATTCCGCGCAAGAGTGGCGACGGCGACTCCCTGTTCATCCGGGGTGCCCTGCTCGACGCCAAGGCGTGGGCCGCCAGCCCGGCCAACCAGGTCGGCGGAGAGGCCCGCGGCGTCGCGCCCGGCCGGCTGCTTTCCCACTTCATCGACGCAGCCAATCCAATCACTGAACTCAACGACTGGCGCGATCGGCGCTACGCCGCCCTCGACCGTCTCAGCCTCGAGCAGACCTTGCGCGCCAAGGGCGCCGACGACGAGGCCGTGCGCCTGATGGGCCTTTGGTACGACGGACCAGGCTTGGACGGCATGTCGTCCCTCTTCGCCTTCCGCAAGCGCCTGGTCGAGCAGTTCGGCGTCGGCCAGCCCTATCTGCGGGTGCGCGGCGGCTCCCAACGCCTGCCCGAGGCGATGGCCGCCAGCTTGGGCGACGCGGTGCGGCTGAACGCGCCCGTGGCCGCCATGTCCCGTGACAGGTCCGGCGTGGAGATGCGGCTGCGCGACGGGCGGCGGGTGCGCGGCCGGTTCGGCCTGTGCGCCCTGCCGTTCCCGACCCTGGCTCAGGTGTCGATGGAGCCTGGCCTCACCGGCGGTCTGGCCGAGGCGGTCCGCAGTCTGCCCTACACGACCACCATCATGGTCACCCTGGCGATCAAGCGGCCCTTCTGGGAAGCCGACGGCCTGCCGCCGGCCATGTATCTCGACAACGTCGTCCAGCGCGTCACCGCCACGCCCGGCCAGGACGGCGCCTTGAGCACGCTGTGCTGCTGGGTGCGCGGCGCTGCCGCCGCTCGGCTGCTGGCCAGCACCGACCAGGACGTCGGCCTGACAATCCTCGGCGAACTGGCCCAGGCCCGTCCGTCGACGGCCGGCGCGCTGGAGGTCGGCGACGTCACCCGCTGGGGTCCCGGCTCCTATGCGGGCGGGGCCTATCACTGCTTCGCGCCAGGCCAGGTGGGCCGGCTCTTCCAGCCCATGCGCAAGCCAGCCGGCCGCCTGCGGTTCATCGGCGAGCACATGGCCGATGTCCAACAGGGCATGGAAGGCGCCTGCGAGTCCGCCGAACGCGAGGCCCTGGCCATCCTGGCCGAGCTCTAGGAGAACGACTGTGAGCGCCACCTTGAAGGTCAACGGCCAGGTCATGACGACGAAGGGCGTGCCGAACGACACGCCATTGCTGTGGGTCCTGCGCGAGGAGCTGGGCCTGACCGGCGTCAAGTACGGCTGCGGCGCGGGCGTCTGCGGCGCCTGCACCGTCACTATCGACGACGTCGCCGTCCGCGCCTGCGTCACCAGCCTGGAAGAAGCGCTCGGCAAGAGCGTCGTCACCATCGAAGCGGTGACCGCCAGCCGAAGCAACCCGGTCCAGGCCGCCTGGATCGCCGAGGAGGTACCCCAGTGCGGCTACTGTCAGCCGGGCATGGTGATGGCCACCATCGGCCTGCTGAAGGCCAATCCAGATCCGACCGACGCCGAGATCGACGAGGCGATCACCAACATCTGCCGTTGCGGGACCTACCCGCAGATCCGTCTGGCCATCCATCGCGCCGCCCGCGCCATGGCGGCCGCCAAAGCCTGAACCCAGAAAGCGCGAGGCTCACATGGTCTACACCGCCCAACATGAAATGCTGGCCCGTCAGACGCCCGACGAGACGGCCCAGCAGCGTTTCGTCCTGGCCCTCAAGCGCCACGTCATGATCTCCATGCGGCCGGGGGTCGGCCTGGCCTACGCCAAACAAGCCGAGCCGGCCTACCTGGCCGAACATGGCCGCCCGCCCGCCGACCGCGCGGAGGCTGAGGAAGCCCTCGACAGCTCGTCCCACTACCGTTTCACCAAGGCCATCAACCGGATCAGCCAGGAGATGATGTGGCAGGCTGTCGGCGAGACCGTCTATCGGGAGAAGGACCGCTTGGAGACCGCCGCCGGCCGCTTGACCGACGTCGCCGCGGCGAAGGGTTCGCTGTCGCTCGACCCGAGCCTCCAGCCCGAGCAGATCTACAACGACTGCTTCATCCACCTGCAGCCCGAGGGCTATCTGCCGGCCGACCCGAAGGGGACGTCGATCATCGCCGGCGCCTTCTATGAGAGCGGCGGGCGGCTCTACTCGATGGGCCGCGGCATGGGCCAGGAAGACTCCAAGGCCGGCGCGGTGATCAAGTGGCTGGAGGAGGTCCGCCCCGGCTGGCGGCCCAAACGGATCCTCGACATGGGCTGCTCGGCCGGCAGCGCCTCGACAGCCTATGCCGAACACTTCCCAGACGCCGAGATCCATGCCTGCGACCTCGGCTCGTCGATGCTCCGTTATGCCCACGCCCGGGCTGAATCGATGGGCGCGCCGGTTCATTTCCACCAGGCCGACGCGGCGCGGACCAAGTTCCCCGACGGGCATTTCGATCTGATCGTCTCGCACAACCTGCTGCATGAAATCTCCGGCGACACCCGTCGCGGCGTCGCCGCCGAATCCCTGCGGCTGCTGGCGCCGGGCGGCATCTGTGTTCACCAGGACGTCGACCTGCTGTTCCGCGGCAAGGCGGCCTGGGAAGAGGCTGAGCGGGCCTACGACCTGCACTTCAACAACGAGCCGTTCTGGCTGGAGTACGCGACCAGCGACCTCACCAGCGAGCTCACCGCCGCCGGCTTTCCGCAGCAGGCCGTCAATGAAGCCAAGGTCAAGAAAGTGGCCGGCCCCGGCCACTGGTACGCCTTCACCGCCGTAAAGCCGGAATAGGGCCTGAACTCATCGCCAAGGACGACAACGCCCACCCCTCGCGGGGTGGGCGTTTTCTTACGCGTCGGCCCTACGCGCCTATCGCGCCTTCAGGGACATCGCTTCGTAAACCGGATTGCGGTTGGCCACGGTCAGGCCGCTCACCCGGGGGCCGTAGCCGATCACGTCCACCTGCTCGACCAGGAACAGGGCCGGCGCGATGTCATGGTGGCGGACGGCCAGGGCGTCGAGCGCCTCGCCGCGCGCCTGCGGCGACAGGATCCTGCCGGCGGCCTTGATCTCCTCGGCCAGGGCCTTGTCGCAGAAGAACGGCTTGGGTTTCTTCAGGCAGGAGAAGTTCTCCATCGGCCGCTGAACGTCGTTGTAGGGCGCGGCGTTCCACGACAGGCCAAAGGCGTTGGTCTCCCCCCAATCGTTGGAGAGATAGCGCCGCAGGAAGACCGGGAACGAGACCGCCCGCAGGTTCACCGGCACGCCGACCTTTTCGAGGTCCTTGGCCATCGACTGGTAGATCAGGCTGTCGGCCGGCAGCGAGCCGATCACCACCTCGATCTTCAGCGGGAAACCTTCGCCGTAGCCCGCCGCCTTCAGCAGGGCCCGCGCCCGCGCCGGATCGTGCGGATAGGGCGTCACGGCGCCGTTGTAGCCGACTGTCGTCTTCGACCCCGGCTGGCCGGCGGCCGCGCCAAGGCCCCGCAACAGGGCGCGTGAGACGCCCTCCTTGTCGACCGCGTAATTGAGCGCCTGGCGCACACGCACATCGTTCAGCGGCCCGGTCCTGCCCTGCGTGATGAAGGCGATGGACATCACCTGCATCGACGGCGCGTGGGCGATCTTCACGCCGCGCGCCTCCAGGAGGTCGGTGTCGTCCAGGCCGACCCGAGCGATGTCGATGTCGCCGGAGATCAGCGCCTGCTGGCGCACGGCCTCGTCGGTCAGTTCAAGAAGCCGCAGGTTCGCGACCTTGGGCTTGCGCCAGGCATAGGGATTGGCGTCCAGCACCAGGGTGCGGGCGCGCTCGTCGTTTTCGACTAGGCGATAGGGGCCGGTGCCGACAGGGGTCTTGGAGAAACCAGCCGCGCCCAGGCGCTTCCAAGCCCCGGGCTCCACCATCGCCACGGACGGCAGGCGCTTGGGGAAGACGGCGTCAGGGGCCCTCAACCGCACGATCAACAGATCCGGCGCCGGGGTCTCGACGGCGACGACGTCGCGCATCCGACCGCCGATGACGCTGGCCTTGCCCTCCGGCGACTGCAGCCAGCGCAGGGTGGCGGCCGCGGCCTTGGAATCGAACTGCGCCCCGTTCGAGAACCGCACGCCTCGCCGCAGGACGAAGCGCCAGGTCTGGCCGTCCTCGCTGGACCAGGCCGTCGCCAAGGCCGGCTGGATCGTGCCGTCCGGGGCCAGGGCGGTCAGGCCGTCGAAAATGGCGCTCCAGGTATAGGAGGACGGGGTGCCTTCGGCCCGGAACGGGTCCCCGCCCGAGGGCGGCAATGAGGGCACGCCGACGCGCAGGGTCTGCGCGGGCGGCGCGTCGCTGCGGCACCCGGCGAGGGCCAGGGCGGCGATCAGGAAAAGGAGACGGGTTTTCATGATGCGGCGCGTTCCAGGGCGCGGGTGGCCACGACCTTGACCGGATCGAGACAGGCGTCGCGCAATTCGCGGGTGTAGGCGTCACGCGGCGCGGCGATGACGTCACGCGCAGGACCTTCCTCGACCACCTGGCCGTTGCGCATCACCACGATCCGGTCCGCGATCTGGCTCATCAGGGCCAGGTCGTGGGAGACGATGACGAAGGAGACCCCGGTGCTGGCCCGCAGCCGCAGAAACAGGGCGGCGATCTGGGCCTTCACCGAGACGTCCAGCGCCGACATCGGTTCGTCGGCGACCACCAGGACCGGTTCCAGCGCCAGGGCGCGAGCGATGGCGACACGCTGGCGTTGGCCGCCCGATAGCGCCGTCGGGGGGCGGTCGGCGGCGTCGGCCGGCAGCCCGACCTGGGAGAGCAGTTCGCGGGCTCGCAGCATCGCCCCGGCCTTCGGGACGCCATGCGCCCGCAGCGGCTCGGCGATGATGTCGGCCAAACTCATGCGCGGGCTGAGCGAGGCGCCCGGATCCTGGAACACCATCTGCATGCGCCGCCAGAGATCTCGGCGGGCGCCGCCCGCCAGGTGGGTGATGTCACGGCCCTCGAAAGTCGCGCGGCCCTCGCTGATGGGAACCAGGCCCATCAGGGCGCGGACGGCAGTCGTCTTGCCCGAGCCGGACTCGCCGACTAGGCCGACGATCTCTCCCGGCGCGACATGCAGCGAGACGCCGCGCAGGGCCTGGAAGGCTCCGTAGCGGACGCTGACGTCCTGGAGGGCGGCGAGAGGAGCTTGGGTCATGCGGCGAGGCCCGGGCCAGGACGGAAGCAAGCGGCCAACCCCTCGCCATGGGCGAGCAGCATCGGTGGTCCGATGCAGGCGCTGACGGCTCGCTCGCAACGCGGGCGGAACGCGCAGCCGACGGGGCGGTCCTGGGGCGAGGTCGGATTGCCGGCGATCGCCCGCGGCCGCACGCCGTCCAGCCGGGGCGTGCAGGCCAGCAACGCAGCGGTATAGGGATGCTGTGGCGCGGCGATCAGCGACGCGGTCGGCGCCCATTCGACGATCCGGCCGGCGTACATCACCGCGATCTCGTCGCAGAGATAGGCCGCCGCCCCCAGGTCGTGGGTGACGAAGATCACGCCTGCGCGCTGCGCCGCGGCGCGGATCAGGTCGAGGATCTGCACCTGCACGGTCGGATCGAGCGCGGTGGTCGGCTCGTCGGCCAGCAGCAGCGAGGGCTGGTTGATCAGGGCCATGGCGATCAGCGCACGCTGGCGCTGGCCGCCGGAAAGCTGATGCGGGAAGGCGCGGGCGCGGCGTTCGGGATCTGGCACCCCAACGGCCGCCAGGGCGTCGATCGCTTCCTGGCGAGCGGCCGAGGCCGACAGGCCGCGGTGGCGACGGGCGCTCTCGGCGATCAGGTCGCCGACCCGGCGCACCGGATTGAGGCTCTTGAACGGGTCCTGGAAAATGACCCCGATCTCGCCGCCGCGCAGGGCGCGCAACTCGCGCTCGCTGGCGCCGGTCAGGTCCTGGCCGTTCAGCCGCACCGACCCGCCGCTGATCTGGCAGCCGGTCGGCAGCAGGCGCGGAATCGAAAGCAGGCTGAGCGACTTGCCCGAGCCCGACTCGCCGACCAGGCCCAGGACCTTGCCAGGCGCGATGGAGAGATCGATGCCGTCGACCAGGGTGACGCCGGGGGCGGAGACCTGCAGGCCTTCGATGGTCAGGCCGCTCATCGGCGTCGTCCCGCATTGGACGGCGACAGCAGCTTGGCCAGGCCGTCGCCCATCAGGTTGAGGGCCAGGACGGTGGCGGCCAGGGCGACGGCGGGGCCGGCCAGCAGCCAGGGCGCCTGGTAGAGATAGGGGCGGCTCTCGGCCAGCATCGCGCCCCAGGCCGGGGCGCCGAGCGGGGCGCCGACGCCCAGGAACGACAGCGCGCTGGCGGCGACCAGCATGTCGGCGAAGTGAAACACGGTCATGGCGATCAAGCTGGGGGTCAGGGCCGGCAGCACATGCCGCCAGAGGATGGTCGGGGAACGCACGCCGCCAATCCGGGCGGCCACGACGTAGTCGCGGGTCCGTACCGCCAGCGCCTCGGCATAGACGACGCGGGCGAACAGCGCCCAGCTGAGCAGGCCCAGCACCAGGATCAGGGTCACGGCCCCCTGCCCCAGCACCGCCACCGCGGCGACCGCGGCGACCAGGCCCGGAAAGGACAGCGCCAGATTGGCGACCTGCAGGATCGCGCTGCGCGTCCACTTCGAGCCCTCCGCCGCGGCCAGGCCCAGGGTGACGCCCAGGACGACCGCCAGGCTGGTGGCGCCAGCCGCCACGCCCAGCGACCAGGGCGCGCCGGCGACGATACGGGCCAGCAGGTCGCGGCCGAGTTGGTCGGAGCCGACCAGGCGGCCCTCCGTTCCGGGCGCGGACAGCCGGTTCAGCAGATCGATGGCCCCGGCCTGGGCGAAGGCGCCGGGCTTGGTGAAGGCCACCGCCAGCAAGACGATAAGGATCGCCAAGCCGGCCAGGAGTTCTACGGGCGCGCGGCGCATCAGGCGTCTCCCTGGGTACGCAGGCGCGGATCGGCCGCGAGGAACAGGAGGTCGGTCAGCATGCCGGCGGCGAAGACCAGGACCGCGACGGCCAGGGCCGCGGCCTGCACGACCGGGAAGTCGAGGCTGAGGGTGGACTGCACCAGCAACCGGCCAAGGCCCGGCCAAGCGAAGATCGTCTCGATCACCACCACCCCGCCCAGCAGAAAAGCGAACTGCGATCCGACCAGGGCGATGGAGCCCAGCAGAGCGTTGGGCAGGACGTGACGCACCAGGATCTGTCCCTCTCCGGCGCCGGCGGCGCGGGCGGTGCGGACATAGTCTTCCTTGAACGCCTCCCCGACATTGGCCGCCAGCACGCGAGCCAGCTTCGGCGCCAGGAACAGGCTCAAGGACACGGTCGGCAACACCCAGCTCGCCAAGCCGGAGCGCCCGATGGCCGGCAGCCAGCCCGCCTGGACCGCGAAGATCTGGATCAGCACCAGGGCCACCACGAAACCGGGCGTGCCCTGCAGGATGTAGAGGATCACCGCCGTCGCGCGCCGCTCGGGCCGGTCGGGCGCAGCGCCCAGCCAGGCTCCGATCGGAGAGGCGATCACCACGGTCAGCAGCATGGCCAGCAAGGCCAGCGACACCGTGGCCGGCATAGCCCAGAGGACCGCCTTCATCGCCGGCTCGCTATTGGCCAGCGAAAGCCCGAAGTCGCCTCGGGCCAGGTGGCTCATGTAGCTGAGGTACTGGACGAACAGCGGCCGATCAAAGCCGTAGGCGACACGGATCGCCTGGACGGTCTCGGCGTCGGCGTCGGCGCCGGCCAGCGTTACGGCTGGATCGCCCGACGCCCGCAGCAGGAAGAACAGCAGGGTCGACAAGGTCACGAGAAGCAGGACCAGCTCCAGGCAGCGCTTGCCGGCCGCCCGGGCGAACCGGAGGCCATTTCCCGGCCGGCTGGCCGACAACACCTTTCGTGTCGAGATCTCGACCGCCGTCCCCACCAGGTCAGCCCCCACTGTTGTTATAATGTTATGACATTAGTTTGATTTCTCGGATCAGGTCAAGCAGTGCCGAGCCGTTCCAGCGCCACCGGACGCCGCGGAGTCATCACGGTCTTCTGGCGGGTGTAGAAAGCCTCGCAGGCCCGCCCGCCCTCGGCGCCGACGCCCGATTCCTTGAAGCCGCCAAACGGCGCGCGCAGTTCACGCGCCACCGGGGTGTTGATCCAGACGACGCCGGATTCCAGCCGTTCCTGAGCCTCGGCGATCTGCGCGGCGTCGCGCGACCAGACATAGCTGACCAGCCCAAACCGGGTGCCGTTGGCGATGGCGTAGGCCTCCTCGGCGGTGTCGAAACGGATGATCGTGGCGAAGGGCCCGAAGATCTCCTCCTGGCAGGCCGCCAGGTCGTTGGACGGCGCCTCGACCGCCACCGGCTCGACATAGAAGCCGCGCGGCAGACCGGCAGGACGCCCGCCGCCGGCCAAGCCGATCGCGCCCTCGTCGATCGCGCGGGCGTAATGCTCCAGCACCCGCTCGCGCTGGGCGGCCGAGGCCACAGGGCCCAGTTCGGTGGCGGGATCACGCGGATCGCCAATGCGGATCGCCTTGGTCCTGGCCGCGAACGCCTCGATGAAACGGTCGGCGATGGAGCGCTGGACCAGGATGCGCGATCCGGCCAGACACTGCTGGCCGTTGTTGTCGAAGACGCCCAGCAGCGCCGCATCGAGCGCGCGGTCGAAATCGGCGCTCTCGAAGATGATGTTGGCCGACTTGCCGCCCAGTTCCATGGTGACGGCCTTCAGCCCCTCACCGGCCGCCGAAGCGATCCGTCGTCCGGTGGCGGTGCCGCCGGTGAAGGACACCAGATCGACCAGGCGATGGCGCACCAGCGCCTCGCCCGTCACCGCCCCACGACCGTTGACCAAGGACAGCACGCCTGGCGCAAGCCCGGCCTCGGCGATGATCTCGACCATCCGCATGATCGCCAGCGGCGCCTGTTCGGACGGCTTGATCACGCAGGAGTTCCCGAACGCAATGGCGGCCGCGATCTTCATCGAACCCAGGGCCAGGGGCGCGTTCCACGGCGCGATCAGCGCCGCGACCCCGACCGGCTCGCGCAGCACCATGGTCAGGAAGCCGGGATGCTGCTGATAGAGCTCGCCCACCGACTGACCGATATAGTCGGCGAAGAAGTCGAAGTTGCGTGCGGCGCGGGCCACGTGACGGCGCCTGGCCTCGCGCAGCAGCAGGCCGGTGTTCAGGCTCTCCAGATCGGCCAACTCGTCGGCGTGCGCCTCGATCAGCCGGGCGATTTTGCGCAGCATGTCCTGGCGCTGTTCGACCGACGCACGGCTCCAGGTCCCCGCAGCGAAGACCTTGGCTCCGGCCTCAACGGCGGCGTCGACGGCGCAGGCGTCGGCCTCGGCGATCTCGGCGACGACCTCTTCAGTGGCGGGGTTGAGGACCGAGAAACTCATGCCGCGGCTCCCAGACCCAGCGTCTCGTTCAGACGCGCCCTGAACCCCTTGGGCTCAAGCACCGCCTCCAGCAGCGCCTCGCCCCGGCCGGCCGCATCGAGCATCCGAGCCGCCAGGCAAAGGTTGGAGGAGATCACCGGCCGCCGGGCCATGGTGTCCACCAACGGCAGGGTGGGCATGCCCGTGCCGCTGAGCAGGATCACGTCGGCGTCGCCTAGATCGAACTGCGCCAGCTTCGCCTGGGCGGTTTCCCAGCCCAGTTCATAGATGCTGCGGGTGTCGGTGGTGCGGGTTTCGACCCGCGCATGGGCGCAGATCGTCAGGCCTCGGTTTTCGAAATAGACCTTGCCCGCCTGGACCAGGGTGTCGGGATAGGGCGCCAGCACCGCGACCCGACGCGCGCCGAGCTTTTCCAACGCCCAGACGATGGCGTCGGCGGCGGTGATCACCGGATAGCCGCGCGCGGCCGAGCAGGCCTCGATGATCTCCAACTCCCGCTCGCGCCCCACCAGATAGGAGGCGCCTGTGCAGGCGAAGCCGAAGGCGTCCAATTGCAGAAGGTCGTAGCTGGCCAGATAGTCGTCCAGCCGAACCAGATAGTCCTCCAGCCGCCCGAGCGAATCGACCACCGGGCTGGTCAGCCGGGTCGTGTAGAGCGCCGCGGCGCGCGGCAGCAGGGTGGTGAACTCGACCTCCACGGTCGGATTGGCCTGCGGGGTGCCGACCCCGTACCGGCCCAGGGATCCATAGCCGGCCATTACGCAATCTCCGCGGCGCGGCGCAGGCCGACGATCATCGAACTCTTGAGCAGCCGCTCGTAGGAAAGCTTCGGGTCGCTCGCGACCTTCTGCAGATCGGCGAACATCTCCCGGCGCTTGTCCCAGCTGCGTTCCTGCATCCTGGCGCGGTTGGCGTCGGCCTGGACCAGGATCTCGTCGGCGGCGATCGGCCGGCGCTGGCGGGTGTAGCGATCCAACAGGTCGACAGAGGCGCCGGCCCAGATCTCCTTCAGGGTCGCCGACAGATTGAAAGCGTCGTGAACGCCGCCATTCATGCCCATTCCCCCCGAGGGGCTGTTCACGTGGGCGGCGTCGCCGGCCAGGATGAAACGCCCGGCCCGGTAGTCGCTGACGATCCGCATATGCACCCGGTAGGGGCGCAGATCGACGATGTCATAGGGGCCGTCCTTGGGCGCGATGGCCTGAAGCTTGCGCTCGATGCGCTCGGGCTCCATCACCTGCTCGATGGTCTCGCCTTCGTCCGGATAGAGGCTGCAACGCCACTTGTCGCGCAGGCGCAGCAGGCTGAACGTCCCGCCCTCGCGCCACACATAGTTGACGTTCGACAGTCCCGGCAGCTGCTCCTCGAACCTGTGGGTGGTCGTCGCCAGGACCGTGGTCTCGGGGTAGGTCTTGCCCTCGAAATCCAAGGCCATGCTCTTGCGCACGATGCTGCGGGCCCCGTCGGCCCCGACCAGAAACCTGCCAGTTTCCTCGAAGACCCGCCCCTGCGGATCGACGCCGCGGACGCGGACTCCGTCATCGCCCTGCTCCACCGACTCCACCTTCCAGCCAAAGCGCAGGTCGGCATGGGCCGCGCCCTGCAGCCGCTCGGCCAGCAACCGGCAGAGACGGAACTGCTCGCATTGCAGGCGATAGGGGTGGGCCGTGTCGTTCTTCAGCACCGACAGGTCGAACAACGCCAGCTCGCCGGTCTCATGAATGCGAATCTGCCAGTGAGGCGCCTTCAGCCCCTGATCGACCAGCGGCTGGGCCAGGCCGTATTCATCCAGCATGTCGAGGGTCGGCGGATGGAAGGTCGAGGCGCGCAAGTCGTCGGTCGGCTCGCTTTCGGCCTCGAACAGCACGCAGGGAATGCCGAAGGTTTCCAGGCGGTACGCGAGCGTCAGGCCGACCGGGCCCCCGCCCACGATCAGCACTTGGTTCTCGTATCGCGCCATCCTCAGCAACTCCATAAACAGCACATTGACCTGTCGTCATATCATTATAATGTTTTCGACAAAGGCAAGGCTGTTTGCGCTCGAGGGCGCGTATGAGAGGTGCATCGGTGCATTCCGACCCCAACCTGTACGACTACTGGCCCTATCGGGACCGGCCCAAGGTGGTGTGGCCGGGCGGCAAGAAGCTGGCCTTCTGGATCGCCCCGAACATCGAGTTCTACGAGTACGACCCGCCGGTGAACCCGCAGCGGCCGGGCTGGCCCAAGCCGACCCCGGACGTGGTCGGTTATTCGCAGCGCGACTGGGGCAACCGGGTCGGCCATTGGCGGCTGATGGAGCTGATGGACAAGTACGGGATGCGGGGCTCGATCTCGCTGTCGGTCGGCCTGATCGACCACCACCCCGAGATCATCGAAGCCTGCGTGGCGCGGAACTGGGAGTTCTTCAGTCACGGGATCTACAACACCCGCTACAGCTACGGCATGGACGAGGCTCAGGAGCGGGCGGTGATCGAGGACTCGATCCGCACCGTCCAGGCCGCCACCGGCCAGCGCATCCGCGGCTATCTGGCCCCGGCGCTGACCCACACCGAGCGGACCTTCGACCTGATCGCCGAGTACGACTTCTGGTACACCTGCGACCTGTTCCAGGACGACCAGCCGCAGCCGCTGAAAACCGCCTCGGGCAAGCTGCTGTCGATGCCCTATTCGCTCGAGGTCAACGACGTCATCACCTACGGCGCCCAGGCCATGAGCCCCTGGCGTTACGCCGACGTCCTCAAGCGCCACTTCGACCAACTTCTTGAGGAAGCCGAGGTCAGCGGCACGGTGATGTGCATCCCGCTGCACGCCTATCTGGTCAGCCAGCCGCATCGGCTGCGGGCCTTCGAGGAAGCGCTGAAGCACATCTCCAGCCACGCCGACGACATCTGGATCACTACGGCGGCCGAGATCGCCGGGCACTACCGAGAGCACTACTGGGACCAGGCCGTGGGCGACCTCGCCCGCCGCGGACTGGCGACCGGTGGAAAGGGGTTCGCCAATGCCGTTGCCTGACGACTACCTGGTCTATGACCATCGCGCCTACGGCATGGACCAGAAGCGTTATGACTGGCGGCCCTCAGCGAAACGCGAGCCGATCGCCTGGCCGCAAGGCAAGGCCGTCGCGGCCATGATCGTCGTGCCGCTGGAGCATCACATGCTCAACCCGACCGGCAAGCCGTTCAAGCATCCGGGCGCCATGGTCACGCCCTATCCGGACCTGCGCCACTACACGACCCGCGACTACGGCCTGCGGGTCGGGGTGTTCCGCATCCTCAAGGAACTGAAGACCGCCGGCCTCAAGGCGGTGTTCCCGATCAATGCGGCGTTGCTCCAGCGCGCTCGCCCGTTGGTGGACGCCATCCTCGCCGACGGCCACGAGATCGCCGCCCATGGCCTGGACACCGACCACATCCACTGGGGCGGCCTTGACCTGGACGTCGAGACCAAGTGGGTCGCGGCGACCCGCGCGGCCTTCACCGCCGCCGGGCTCCACCCGCGCGTCTGGATGAGCCCGGCGCGGCAGCAGTCCTTCGCCACCCTGGACGTAATCGCGGCGGGCGGCTTCGATGTCTGCCTGGACTGGGAGCATGACAGCGTCCCCGTCGCCATGCGCACCGACGCCGGTATGGTCAGCGCGGTTCCCCTCTCCAGCGAACTGGACGACCGGCTGCTGCTGGGCGACCGCCGCCAGACGGAGGACGAATGGGTCGATCAGATTCTGGAGGCCGCGCGCTACATGACTTCCGAAGCGCCGCGCTATGGCGGCCAGGTCCTGGGTTTCAGCCTGACGCCCTATATCGCCGGCCAGCCGTTCCGCATCGCCGCCCTACGCCGCCTGCTGGGCGCCCTGGCCGATGACGGCGCGGTGTGGAGCGCCAGCGCCAGCGAAATCGCCGACGCCGCGAACGCCTCATGACGCAGACCGTACTCATCACCGGCGCAAGCCGCGGCATCGGGCTGGAATTGGCCCGTCAGTACGCGGCCGGCGGGTCGTGCGTCATCGCCACCTGTCGTAATCCCGGCGAGGCTACAGCCTTGCTGGAGATCGCGGCCGGGGCCTCGCACCTCGACATCGAGCCTCTGGACGTGACCGATCCCAGCCAGATCGACGGCCTAGCCGCACGGCTCGAGGGACGGGCTATCGACGTACTGATCAACAACGCCGGCGTCGGTAGCGCCGGCGCGGGCCTGGGAACCCTCGACTACGCCGCTTGGCGCATCGTGATGGACACCAATCTCTACGGCCCGGTGAAGCTGGCCGAGGCCCTGCTGCCCAACCTGCTGGCCGGCCAAGGCCGTAAGGTCGTCGCCATCTCCAGTTCGCTGGGGTCCATCGCAGGCACCCGGGGCGGCAACTACCCCTACCGGACCAGCAAGGCCGCCCTGAACATGGCCATGCGCTCCATGGCCATGGATTTGAGGGAACGGGGCGTGATCGTCGCCCTGCTCAGTCCAGGCATTGTCGACACCGATTTCACCCGCGGCGCCCGCATGCCGAAGATTCCGGTGGAGGACAGCGTCGCCGGCCTGATTGAAACCATCGATCGGCTGGGTCCAGACGATGCCGGCGTCTTCACGCGCTACAACGGCGAGACCGTCGACTGGTGACAGGACGCGGCCTGTCTCCGGGCGTGGCAGGCCAGCTTCCCGCTCAGCGCCCAAAGCCCCACGAACATGACCATGCAGTCGCCGGCATGGGAAACTCTCCAAGGACGTATCATGACCGACGTAACCACCGTGGCTCCGGCCGTTTCCAAGGCGCGCGG
>ERZ1292645.16-Hain-H14-02um-R2-16-length-91477-cov-22_pt1 | contig 91477 bp, 86 predicted proteins | sample MGYA00564401_ERZ1292645 | MGnify/ENA primary metagenome ERZ1292645 (study PRJEB36523, sample SAMEA6512644) | groundwater metagenome | collected 2019-01-09 | study: AquaDiva: Metagenomics assemblies of 32 groundwater samples | reverse complement strand
TGCTCGACGAGTTCCCCAAGCTCGGCAGCCTGCCGTTCCTGGAGAACGCCATGGGCGAAATGGCCGGCTACGGCCTGACCGCCCACCTGATCTGCCAGAGCTTCAACGACGTGTTCTCCAAGTACGGCGAGAAAACGCCGTTATTCGACAACATGCACATCACCGCGACCTTCGCGACGTCCGAGCCGACCAGCATCGAGAAAGTCACCCGGCGCGCCGGCAAGGCGCTGGAGATGCGGGAGAGCTACAGCGACCCGCGCAGCCTGTTCGGGCGGGCGCATCGGTCGACTTCCCAGTCGGAGCAGCAGCGCTACATCCTATCGGAAGAGGACGTGCGCGGCCTCGATGACCGCAAGCAGTTCCTGTTCGTCAACAACACCAAACCGATCCTGGCGGACAAGATCCGCTACTACGAAGAGCCGTTCTTCAAGGCGCGCACGGGCGACTATTTCCACGGCGCGCCGGCGGCCTACGAGCAGCGGCCGGGGGCGGCGGACCTGCCTGGCCCCGCCAGCATCGATTGGCGCGGCGTCAGGGCCGTCTGTGCGCCGCCAGAGGCCTTCGCCGGCGTCCGTGTGCCCAAGCCCCGCTACAGCGGCGCTGGGGGGCCTGCGGAAGCCCCAGGCGCACCGGAGGCGGTGTTGGCCGCCGACTACCTCACCATGGCCCCTGTCGCGGCTCTACGGCCCGATGACGACGATGGCAGCCTTTGATCCCTCCATGTCCGTGAGCGCCCCATGACCGAACGTCATCCCGTTGTTCTCGACCGTAAGGTCGCCGCGCTCCGGCAAGCCATGGGGCCGGTCATCGCCCAGGCCCTCGCCGACCGCATGGTGGTCGAGGTGATGGTCAATCCAGACGGCAAGATCTGGATCGACCGGATCGGGGAAGGGCGCTCGTGGACGGGCGAGCATCTGGCGGCCGCCGACTCTGACCGGATCCTGCGGCTGTTGGCCGACCACGCAGGCGAAGTGGTCACCCGCGACCGGCCCCGGGTCAGTGCGACCCTGCCTGAAACCGGGGAACGGTTCCAAGGCGCGTTCATGCCGGTCGTGGCGCGCCCTGCCTTCGCGATCCGCAAGCGGCCCGAGGTGGTGTTCACCCTTGGCGACTATGTGGACGGCGGCATGATGAGCGCCGCCCAGGCCAACACTATCCGAGCTGCTGCGACCGCTCGGGAGAACCTGCTGATCGTCGGTGGCACAGGGTCGGGCAAGACCACGCTGGCCAACGCCATCCTGGCCGAGCCGGCTTTCGCCGGCGACCGGGTCGTGCTGATCGAGGATACGGCCGAATTGCAGTGCTCGGCCGCTGATCAGATCCAGATGCTAACCAAACGCACCGAACCGGCGGTGACCATGACCGACCTGGTGCGTGACACCCTGCGCCTGCGGCCCGACCGTATCGTCATCGGCGAGGTCCGGGACGGCTCGGCCCTGGATCTTTTGAAAGCGTGGAATACCGGCCACCCTGGCGGGCTGGCGACGCTGCACGCCAACAGCGCGGCGGAAGGTCTGAGCCGGCTGGAAGACCTGACCCAGCGCATCCCGCACCGCGCCATCGGTCAGGCGATCGATCTGGTCATCCATATCGCCCGCACACCGGGCGGGCGGCGGGTGTCGGAGATTATGCGGGTCGCGGGTTGGGGGGAGGACGGCTACCTCGTCCGGGCCGCTTAGGGTCAGGCTGAGAAACGGGCGGCCACGTCCTGGTGGGCGGCGGCGATCTCCGCGCGCGAAGCCTTGGTGACGCCAGCCTCCTCGGCGAAGCGCGCCCAGTCCGCCACGGCGGCGCGGACCTCGTCGATGATGGTGTCGATCAGCCGATCCGGCAGGCTATGCCGACGTCCGAGGCTGCGGACCTGCTCGCGGGTCGGGTTTTTGCCCTCGCCCTCGACGTCGAGATAGTGCTCGCCGCCCGGCCCCGCCGAATAGGTCAGGTCGTAGGCTGGGGCAAGCCGCCACCCCCCGGTCTCGTCCATCAGGTAGCTGTGCTGCCGCGTGTGGTCGTCCCGATTGCTGGCCAGCACATTGAAGACCATGCGCCGGAAGGCGGCGTGCAGGTCGTCAGCGTGGCGGGTAATGGCCAGCGTCGCGCGCAGGAAGATGTCGTAGCTTGCGGGCGTCCGCCACGGCGCCTCGACCGCGCCGCTCAGGGAGACCATGTGCAAGCGCCGGCCAGGCTCTGGCCGATCGAAGCGGCGGGTGGCGAAATAGCCGGGACCCGTCTTTGACGGCAGCAGGCGATAGGGGGCCATGTCCAGGCCGGCGGCCACGGCCATGGCCGCGTAGGCCGCTTCGATGGGGCCGACGTCGGGCGGATCGTTGGTCGCGGCGAACTTGACGATCCATGCCTCGTGACCGGCGGCGGTCTCGCCTTCGAAGACGGAGATCCGCCCTTCTGCGTCGAACCCGACGTGAACCTTGGGCCGGGCGCCGCCCGAGCCGCCAGCCAGGGTGGCCAAGGTGTCGGCCAGCTCCCCCTCGTGGCCGGCCAGGATCGCCGTCGACCCGGCGGCCAGGGCGTCGAGATCGAGGCTCTCAACCTCCGGCGGCGGCGCGGTCGCTGGGCGGTAGGTGAGGGCGCCCCGGCCGTGGTCGCCGACCAGGGCCAGCCGATCCAGGGGGCTCAGCGTCTCGATGGCGACGCCGAGTTTGCTCAAGCGTCGCCGCATGACCAGAAAGCCCCAGCCTTCCGGCAGGCTGTCAGAGAGAAAGCCGTGCAGACCTTCGAACTCGCGGCCGCGCGCGGGATGAAGGCGAGGTTCCGGCGGGTAGAGCAAGGCTGAGACGGGGAGCGCCGCGGCGATCAGCTCCGGCGACCATTCCAGCTGCGCCAAGCCGCCGGCCATGGCCAGACGGCCGACGGGCAGGGGGGCCTGGTCCTCGCCAAAGGTCAGGTTGGCGGCCAACGGGGTCCCAGGCGCAAGCTTCATGGGCGCGGCGCCTTCGCAGATCGTGACCTGGGCGCTCGCACGCGGGCCGGCCGCGTCGCGGCTCCGGCGGCCTGCTGCGCTAGGAGCGCATCGAGGCTGCTGGCCGCTGGCACGGGAAATAGGGTGCTAAGCGCATCCTCGCAGCGCAGGGCGACAGCGGCCTTGACCATGTCCTCCAGCGAGGCTTGACCTTCGGTTTCCAGACGCCGCCAGGTCCGGTAGGCGACCCCGGCCCGCTGAGCGGCCTCGACCTGCGGCCAACCCAAGGCCACCCGACGCGCCTTGATGCGCCCGGCTAGGTCTTGCAGGATTTCGGAGGGCGTCTTTAACACTGTTCATATATGGCCAGTTGTCGGGGGTTTTTCAAGATAATTGTCCAAATGGAGCCGTTGAGGATTGCGAGGCGGATTTGGGCTATCGGAGAGCGGCGGACGGGCGTGCTCGGTCCCGCCGCGTGCCCGGCTCCTACGGGTCCGCCCCTGCGGGCGCCTTTTGGGGCGCCGCCCGCCGCTCGACGGCGCGTCCCGCCACGCGCGATGCGCGGGCTCCTTGCAGCGTCACATAGGGATTGCTTCGTCAAGTCACCTGAGGCGTCCAAGGACCAAGTGCTTGCGGCGTCGGGAGGCCTGGATTGAACCCGACCTGATCTGATGGATTTCGGCTCTAGACTAGACGTGGATCAACGATCCGATGGAACAGCAGCAGCATTCGATGAGGATGGGCTGGGGCCGCTTTGCCGCCATGATCGTCGTCTCGACGATCATCATGTTCTTCCTCATGTATCAGCTGGTTTATGGCTGGGATCACGCGCTGTTCAGTCTCACCAGGCTGGTGTCGTCACTGGTGATGGGCTGCGTCATGACTGCGGTGATGCTTGCGTTCATGTGGAAGATGTACCACCCGAACGCCGCCAAGATCGCGGTTCTCGCTGGCGCGATCGTGGGCGGGATCGTTCTGCTCGCCGTCAACCGCAGCCAGGCGCTGGTCGGCGACGTGAACTTCATGAAGGCGATGATCCCCCACCACTCCATCGCCATAAACAACGCCCGTAAGGCCGACATTCGCGACCCGCGCGTACGGTATCTCGCTGATCGGATCACCCGCGACCAGGTCAAGGAGATCACCGAGATGAAGATGCTCATCGATGACATCGAGAAGCACGGGACCCGCAGCAGGGCGCCGACGATCGGCATGTGCATGTAAAGGCCATCACAGGATCGGCCGACGGCGGCTTCGATCGCCTCGGCATAGAGGCCGAGCTGCGGGCCATAGCTGACGGCGCGCGCCTCCCAGATGTCGCGCGACCCCGGGAAGTTCTTGTGGTCTATGACCGCGAAGCCGGCGTCATGGTCCGCGAGGGGGTCGATGCGGCCGGAGACCAGCTGATCGCCGACTTCCGCTAACATCGGGGTCTCGCGGTGAAGCCGTCCGGTTGGCCAAAGACCGCCCAGATGCTTGTGCAGCCGGTCGCAGGCGTCGAGCACATCCTGGGCCTGAACCTGATGCACGCCCCAGCGCTCAAGGATGCGATTGGCTTTCGCCAGCCGCGCCGGATCCGGTTCGTCGGCGCGATCCGCGGCGAAGATGGCATGGACCGCCTCGCCAAGAGACAGCATGTCGGGTGTGCCGACAAAGGGCAGGCGGGGCCCAAGCTGAACCTTTTCGACGACGACGAACGCCGCGGCGCTCGCCTCGCTGCCGAGGCGCCGGTGCAGGGCAGGCGATCGCGGGGTTGGCGCGTCAGGCGCACGTAGGCCGGGCGGACCACAGGCGGCACGAGCGCGTCGTCGGCGACGAGGGGGCTAACCCGGGCCGCGAAGGTCTCGGTCCCTTCCGAGCCGTAAAGTGCAGTCTATCGCCCGCCGCCCCTCCCGCACCGCGACCGTCCTCTGTAGACTGCCGCCGTGGCGTCTGAGTCGCAGAACTCCGCGTGCACGACCCACCGCGGATCGCGCAAGGATTTCTGATGGTCGCCGCCGCCTTGCCCGCCGCCCTGAACGTCACCGGCGTGGCGGCGGCGTTCGCGCTGCTCTACGCCTTCCGGTCGGTGCTCTGGCCTTTCGCCCTGGCCTTGGTCCTGGCGATCCTCATCAACGCCCTTGTGCGTACCCTCGTGCGGATGTGGGCCGGAGCAGGCCGGCTCACCGTCTTCATCCTCGCAGGCGCCGTCGTGGGGGTCCTGGTGTTGCTCAGCACCTTCCTGGTCGCCGCCGGCGCCGCGGAGATGGTGGGGCAAACGTCCGGGCTGGCCCAACGCCTCGACGAACTGCTGGCGCTAGCCAGCCGACGGGCCCAACTCGAAGCGCCGCTAAGCCTCAGGAGCCTGGCGGGCAGCGCCAATCTGACGGCGCTGGTGGGCAGCATTCTGGCTGGGCTGCAGAACGCCGTGTCGGGGATGTTGCTGACCCTGCTGTTCCTCACCTTCATCCTCGTTTCGCGGCACCTCATCGAGGCGAAATTGAGGATCATCGCCGCGTCGGGCCGTGGAGCCCGCATGCTGGCGGTCCTCGACCGGACCGTGAGAGGCGTCGAAAGCTATGTCTGGATCCAGACGGTCACCGGGCTTATGATCGCGGTCAGCTCGGGATTGGTAATGCTGATCGCCGGTTTGGAGAACGCCGCCTTCTGGGCGCTGGCCCTCTTCCTCCTCTCGTTCATTCCGGTCCTCGGGGTGGCCATCGGCAGCGTCGCGCCGGCCCTGTTCGCCTTGCTGCAGTTCCCCACGCTCTGGCCGGCCGTTTCGATCTTCCTGGGCATCCAGACGGTTTCGTTCGTCGTAGGCAATCTGGTCCTCCCCAGGATGCAGGCGCGGAGCCAGAACATCGACCCGTCCGCCAGCCTGCTGGCCATCGGCGTCTGGAGCATTGTGTGGGGCATCCCGGGCGCCTTCCTCGCCGTGCCGCTCACACTCGCGCTGATGTTCCAGCTCGCCCAGTTCGACAGCCTTCGCTGGCTGGCGATCTTGATCTCCAACGACGGCCGCCCGCTCTCGGAGCATGATGCGACGAACGAGGGACGCGAGCGCTCATGAAACGATCGGGCGGCCCTCTCCGCGCCCGGTCGCGCGGTCTCGTGAGGCCGGGCGTACGGATGGCCTGTTCGCTCATGCTTGTGGGTGGCCTGGCCGGCTGTGGAACGCTCTCGCGCTCTGAGGGCGCGGATAGGCTGATCCCCGCGGTCCTGACGCCGATCGATGTGGTGCGCGTCCGCGCTAGCAACGCGTCGGACGTCCGGGCGCTGTCGCAGGATTTCGCCCGGCGTCTGGCGACGCCCGACGGGAAGGTGTCCATACTTGCGCTCTCGGGCGGCGGGGCCAAGGGCGCCTATGGCGCCGGCGTCATCGTGGGATGGACCCAGTCGGGGCAGCGGCCGGCGTTCTCCATCGTGACCGGAGTCAGCACCGGCGCGCTGGCCGCGCCGTTCGCCTTCCTGGGGCCGACCCGGGATGACGATCTGAAGGCCGCCTATACGGGGGAACGGACGGAAGGACTCTTGCGGTGGCGCGCCTTGGCGGCGCTCCTCGCCCCAAGCCTGTTCAGCCCGGCGAGCCTCCGCGATCTGGTCGACGAGAACGTGACGCCCGCCCTGCTGCGCGAGGTCGCAGCCGAGCACGCCAAGGGACGGCGGCTGTTTGTGGTGACGACCAACCTGGATGCGGAGGAGGCGGTCATTTGGGACATGGGCGCGCTGGCGGCCCGTGATGACGAGCCGTCCCTGCAGCGGTTCCGGCAGGTTCTCTTGGCGTCAGCCAGCATCCCGGGCGTGTTTCCCCCAGTGCTGATCGCCGGTCGTTCGGCGGAGGGCGAGCTGGTCCAGGAAATGCATGTCGACGGCGGGGTGAATGCGCCCTTTCTGGCTGTCCCGGAAAGCCTGCTGGGCGCGGCTCTGGCGGAAGCGCTCCCGCCCGGCGGCGCGATCTACATCCTCGTGAACGGGGGTCTCGCGCCGGACGCGCGGAAGACCGACGGAAGGCTTCGGGCCATCCTCGCCCGCACCTACGACAGCGCCAGCAAGGCCTCGCTGCGGACCCACTTGGCCGCGAACGCCGCCTTCGCCGCGCGGAATGGCCTGCAGCTTTACGTCTCGGCGATCCCCAGGGAGGTGGAGAGCTCCAGCCTCGACTTTTCGCCGCAAGCGATGAAGCAGCTGTTCGAACTCGGCCGCACCCGGGCGCTGTCGGGCGAGGCGTGGCGGGATGGCGAGGCCCTGAGCCCGCCAGCCCCTTTCTAAACCGCTTCGGCGGCCGACGGCCGCGCCGGGTATGTGACGCGTGGTCGAGAGCGGAGCCTTGTTGTGACCTTTTAACGCGCGTCGCGGGCGGGGATATCAGCTAGCCGCCCAGCCTCCGTCCGAAGGAAGAACGACGCCGTTGATGTTTTCGGCCTCGTCGCTCAGCAGCCAGAGAATGCTGGCGGCCAGCGAATCGGGCTCCGCGACAGGCGGCGCTTGGACTTCCAGGAGCCGGCCGATCCGCGACCACCCATGGTCAGACCGGCTGGCGCCGTCGATCGAGGTCCGCACGGGTCCGGGCGCGAGGGCGTTCACCCGCACGCCCTTTGGGCCGTACATGAAGGCGGTGCTCTTGGTGAAGCCCACCACCGCATGCTTGGACGCCGTGTAGGCCGCGCCCGCCGCCGAGCCGCGAAGGGAGGCTTCGGAGGCGACATTGACGATCGCGCCGCGGCCGGCGACGAGCATAGCGGGCAGGGCGGCTCTGGTCAGCCGCATGACGGCCGTGACATTGACGGCGAAAACTCGGTCCCAGGTTGCGTCATCGACCTCCGCCGCGGGCAGAAAGCCGTCCATGACGCCCGCCACATTGGCCAGCCCATCCACACGCGCCTCGCACGCGGCCAGGATGCGCTGCACGGTGTCTTGCCGGGAGATGTCTCCGGCGATCGTCACGAGCGCGCTCGAAGAGGTTGCGGCCTTCAAAGCTGCGAGACGGTCCTCGCCCAGGTCGCTGGCGACGACGCGAGCCCCTTCTTCCAAGAGCCGGTAGGCTGTGGCGGAGCCGATCCCGGCTCCCGCGCCCGTGACGATCACGGTCTTGCCGGCGAAGCGGCCTGGGATGGGCGTCACGATGTCCCTCCTCGATCATCCAGCGGGGTCGTGGCCGGCGCCCGAGGACATTTCCTCGGCCGCCCGCCAGGAGCGAAGCGCAGGTCGGCGTCACGTCGGTTCGCTTCGATCCAGCGACGCACATCGTCGAGCCACGCCTGGACTTGGCCGGCGGCCTCGTCTTTGCCGATTTGATAGCGCGCCTGCAGAACGGCGATCAGGTCGCCGGTGCTCGCCGTGACAACCTCACGCAAGTCTTCCGCCTTGGCGCCGCCGTCTTGCAGGCAGATGCGCAAGTCGATCCAGCGATCCTGCAGGACGTCGTTGAAGCGCAGCCACTGGGCTTCTATCATGGCCCGGGGTTGATAGGCCGAGCGCCAGCGGTCGACTTCCGTCAGCGCCTGCTCCAGCGTCAAGCCGAACTCGCGCTGCAGCAGGCCGGCGATCTGAGTGAGTTCGCCTTCGATCGCGTCAATCCTGTCATTGAACGCCTCCGACCAGAGCTGGTGAATCCGGCCGGCGATGATCTTTGCCTGGCCATCGATCTCATGCCTGTTGATCAATTCATGCTCCTGGAGGGACGTGAGGCGTTCGCGGATCGGTCGACCTCGGCTGGCCCTGCGGCCGCGCGAGCGGGGTGGCCCATCCACCGCCGTAGGCAGATCGTTCGATCAGCAGACCAAGCGATTGTCATGATCCGTGCGGGCCCCGGAAGGTCGAGGTGCGTGACCCCGTGCGCCACAGCCGCCGCTGACGCCGGAGAGGGCGGGGCGTCGGCTGTGGCGGCCTCGGGGGGAGGGAGGCCAGGCACTTCTAGAATAACGGTAACGGAGAGGGAAGTTATTTCTGGGCTTCGTGGTTTCCAACTCGCCTCAGGAGATGGGACCTGGGCGGTGAGGTAAGGCTGGGTCAAGGAAGACGTAACGGCGGCTCCATCATTCTGCGCGGGACAACGCCCGCGCGTTCGGCGGGCGTCTTTGCTGGTCGGGCGGGCGCAGCCGGGAGAACCGAGGCGCCGCGAGCCTGATTCTGCGGTCCCGGGGCCGTGGTTATTCCCCGGGGCCAGGAGGCCACCACACCCATCGCGTTTCGCGGCGGGACCCATGCCGTACCTGCGGCCGGTCCCTATTCCGGCGGATCGGCGGCGCTCAGCCTCGGCGGGGCGCCAGCCCGGTGATCAGCAGCTCGAGGACCCGTTCCAGATAGGCGCGCCGATCATGCTTCGTCCCTCTGGGGCGCCGGCCATTGAGGACCTGGTTTCTCGTCTCGGCGACCAAGGCGTCGAAGAGGAACGTCGCGGCGAAGGCGGGATCTGGCGCCGCCAGCTCGCCGCGACGGACGCCGGCTTCCAGGATGTCCTGGAACACGATGATCGCCATCTTGACGCTACGCGCGTCAGCGGACTCAAGGAGGTTCGGCTGGCGGCTGGCGATCCAAGCGACGAGCTTCTCGATGCCCACCGCCTCGGGCCTGAGGGAAATCTCCAGCATGCCGGCGGCGGCGTTCAGCAGTTGGTCCAGGGCGGTATCCCCGGGGATGGTCCCGGCCAGCGGCCTCAGGTGCTTGGCCGTGCCGTATTCGATCGTGGCGACCATCAAGTCCGCCTTCGACCCGAAGCGCGCGTAAAGGGTGCGCTTGGAGACGTTCGCCGCGGCGGCCAGGTCGTCCATGCTGATGGCGTCCACCGCGTGGCGGGCGAACTGGTCGAGCGCGGTCGCAAGAATGTGCTCGCCGAGGCGCGCCGCCACGCTTTGCGTGGGGCGTCCGCCCCGCGGATCCCGCGGCGGAAGCTTGTCTTTGACGCCGGGCGCCGGTGGGCTGGTCATGTTTTCATCATTTCGGCTTCAGACACCTCGCGCACGATCCGCCTTTGATCAAGGTCAATTCCTTGAAGTAACGAAACCGCTAGGTATACATACCTGCCAGCGCCGAGAGGGCCTCGCGCCGCGCACCCCTGTAGTCGAGCGAGTGAGGCAAGTGATGGTGGATGTGGCCCTGGTCACCGGCGGGACCCGCGGCATAGGCGCGGCCGTCGCCCGCGCGCTGCACGCGAAGGGCGGCCGGGTGGCGGCGACCTATCACGGCGACGATGTCGCCGCGGGCCGCTTCGCCCAGGAGACCGGCATCGCCGTTTATCGATGGGATGTCGGCGACGCCGAGGCCTGCCGTGACGGGGTGAGCCGGATCGAGGCCGAGCTCGGTCCGGTGTCCGTGCTGGTGAACAATGCCGGCATCACCCGCGACGGGATGTTCCACCGGATGACCTGGGAGCAGTGGCGCGCGGTCCTGAACACCAATCTCGACTCCATGTTCACCATGACCCGCGCGGTCATCGAGGGCATGCGCGAGCGCCGGTTCGGGCGGATCGTCAACATCTCCTCGATCAACGGCCAGAAGGGGCAGGCGGGCCAGACCAACTACTCCGCGGCCAAGGCGGGGATCATCGGGTTCACCAAGGCCCTGGCGCAGGAAAACGCCTCGCGCGGCATCACCGTCAACGCGGTCTGTCCCGGCTATGTGAACACCGAGATGGTGGCGGCCGTCCCGGAGGATGTCCGCGCCGGCATCGTGGCGGGGATTCCGGTCGGCCGGCTCGGCGACGTCGAGGAGATCGCCCAGGCGGTCTGCTACCTGGCCTCGGGCGGCGCGGCCTTCTGCACGGGATCGGTCCTGACCGTCAACGGCGGCCAGTACATGGCCAATGGCTAGGCGACCCCTCTCTCCCAAGTCTTCCCCTGACCCGAAGGACCAGCCGATGCCCGATGCGAACCCCGCCGTCTCCCTTGCGGAGGCGAACGCCCGCCTTCTGCTGCGCTTCGCCGACATCTGGCGCGCGAGCGCGGAAGGCTATGTGCGGATCGCCTCCGCCGCGGCCTCGACAATCGCGGGCCAAGCCGCGCGAGCGGCTGGCGGCGGCCGGGCCGGCGACGGAGCATCAGGTGGGGCTGGTCGATGCGCTGGCCAGCGCGCGCGAGGGCGCAATGACATCGACCCTCACAGCGTTTCAGGATTGGCGGGCCGACTGTGCGAAGGCCTTGACCGAGATCATGGACCCGGCGCGCACCCTCGCGTCCCTTCCGACGATGGAGATTTTCCGGACGACCTCCCGACCCGCGGCGCCCGGCGCGCCGGCCGCGCCGGCCGACAAGCCCGGAACGGCCGCGTGAGATGATCATTCGACTGGCGTCGTGCGTGGGCGCCTCGGCGGTCCTGGCGGCCTGTTCCCTCGCTCCGCCCTATGTGCGGCCCGGACTGCCGACGCCGGAGACCTATCCGGCCAAATCTGCCGCGCCAGCCTCGATCGCCGGGCTCGGCTGGCGTCAGCTCTATTCCGATCCGGACCTGACGGGGCTCATCGAGGCGGCGCTGGCCAACAATCGCGATGTCCGCGTCGCCACGGCGCGGATGGCCCAGGCGCGCGCCGGCGTGCGGATCGAAGGCTCGGGGCTCTATCCGCAACTCGCGACCGTGGCGGCGGGGACTCGCGGCCGCAGGCCGGCCGACCTGTCCATCACCGGGCAAGCCACGACTTCGGCGCAGTATCAGACGGCCCTGAGCGCCGCCTGGGAGCTCGACCTCTGGGGGCGGATCGCGAGCCAGCGCGAGGCGGCCCTTCAGCGATACCTGGCCACCGAGGCCGGGCGTCGCGCCGTCGCCACCAGCCTCATCGCGCAGGTGGCGGGGGCCTACCTCCTCGACCGCGAGTACGAGGAACGCCTCGCGCTGGCGCGGCGCACCCTCGCGACGCGGGAGGAGGCGGTTCGCATCATGCGGCGCCGCTATGAGGTCGGCGCCGGCTCGAAGTTCGACATGACCCAGTCCCAGCTCCTGCTCGGCCAGGCGAGGACCGCGTTGGAGGGCCTGGACGGCGATCGCGAGGTCAATCGAAATGGATTGCAGCTCCTGGTCGGTCGTCCGATCGAACTGGCGCCAGGCGGGCTCAGCCTCATCCAGGCGGCCCTGGACCAGCCTCTGCCCGCAGGCCTGCCGTCGGACCTGCTGATCCACCGTCCCGATGTCGCCGCCGCCGAGGCGCAGCTCCGCGCAGCCAACGCCGACATCGGCGCCGCGCGTGCGGCGTTCTTTCCGGAGATCAGCCTGACCGGGGCCTATGGCTCCGCCAGCGCCGCCCTGGACGGTCTGTTCAAGAGCGGCTCCAGCGCCTGGAGTTTCGCGCCCGCCCTGACCCTCCCGCTGTTCACGGCCGGCCGCAGCGCGGGCAATCTGGACCTTGCGGAGGCGCGCCGGACCGAGGCCGTGGCGGTCTATGAACAGACCATCCAGCAGGCCTTCCGCGACGTGTCCGACGCCCTTGCCCGGCGCCGCCAGCTCGCGGCGCAGATCGACGACACCCAAGTCGTGCTGGCGGCCCTGACGGAGCGTGCGCGGCTCGCCGACCTCCGCTTCGGCGCAGGCCGGTCGACCTATCTCGAGGTCCTCGACGCCCAGCGTGACCTCTTCGAGACCGAGCAGGCGCTGGTGCAGCTGCGCCGCGCCCATCTGGCGAGCGGCGTGGCGCTCTACGCGGCGCTGGGCGGCGGGCCCGAGGACGGCGCCTCCTTCACCACTCCTTCGCAGACGAACCAGGAACCTCCGCGATGAAGCCGATCGACCGACGCTGGCTCCTTCGCGGGGGACTGGCCCTGGCCGCGCTCCTCGCGGCCCTGGCCGCGTGGCAGGCCCTCAAGCCCAAGGGGCTTCCCGACGGCGTCGTCGGCGGCAACGGCCGCATCGAGGCCGTGGAGATCGACGTGGCGGCGAAGGCCCCTGGGCGTGTTCGCGACATCCTCGTGGAGGAGGGGGCGTTCGTGACGGCGGGGCAGGTGGTGGCGCATATCGACTCCGACGTGCTGCAGGCCCAGCGGGCCGAGGTGGAGGCCCAGCTCCAGCTGGCGCTCAACGCCATCGAGATCGCCGACAGTCAGGTGGTCCAGCGACAGAGCGAAAGGGCGGCGGCGTTCGCCGTCACCCGGCAGCGCGAGGCGGAACTGAACGCCGCGCGGCGGCGTCTCGGCCGTTCCGACACCCTGGCGCGCGAAGGCGCGACCGCGCTGCAGGAGCGGGACGACGACCAGGCGCGGGTCGAAGGCGCGCAGGCCGCGCTCGAGGCCTCCCGGGCGCAGCTGGCGGCGGTCGATGCGGCGATCGGCACCGCCCGGTCCCAGGTGATCGGGGCCCGTTCCAACGTCGACGCGGCGCGGGCGACCCTGCGTCGGGTCGAGGCCGACATCGCCGACACCGCCCTCAAGGCCCCCCGGGACGGTCGAGTCCAGTTCCGCGTCGCCCAGCCGGGTGAGGTCGTGGGGGGCGGCGGCCGGGTGCTCAACCTCGTCAGCCTCTCGGACGTCTATATGACGTTCTTCCTTCCGGAGACCGTGGTCGGCCGCGTGGGCCTGGGCACGGAGGTCCGGATCGTCCTGGATGCGGCGCCTGACTACGTCATCCCCGCGAAGGTGTCCTTTGTCGCCGATGTGGCCCAGTTCACGCCCAAGACCGTGGAGACGGAGAGCGAGCGCCAGAAGCTGATGTTCCGCGTGAAGGCGAGGATCGATCCGGAGCTGCTCCGCCGGCACATCACCCAGGTGAAGACCGGCCTGCCCGGCATGGCCTATGTGCGCATCGACCCGAAGGCGGAATGGCCGTCGAAGCTGGCGTTCCGGACGCCATGACCGGCGAGGCCGCCGCACCGGCGCCGGCGCCATGGGTCGTGCGGGTCCGGGGCGTTTCGCTCGACTACGGGAAGACCCGGGCGCTTCAGGACGTCGACCTCGAGATCCCGGCGGGCCGGATGGTGGCGCTTATCGGCCCCGACGGCGTGGGCAAGTCGAGCCTCTTCTCGCTGATCGCCGGCGCGCGGGTCATCCCTTCGGGCTCAGTGGAGGTGCTCGGGGGCGACATGTCGGACGCGCGCCATCGCGGCGCCGTCTGCCCGCGGATCGCCTACATGCCACAGGGCCTCGGTCGAAACCTCTACCCGACGCTGTCGGTCGCCGAGAACCTGGACTTCTTCGGGCGTCTCTTCGGCCAGGACGGCGCGGAGCGCGAACGCAGGATCGCCGACCTGCTGCAGAGCACCGGGCTTGCGCCCTTCCGCGACCGGCCCGCCGGCAAGCTTTCGGGCGGCATGAAGCAGAAGCTCGGGCTCTGCTGCGCGCTGATCCACGACCCGGACCTCCTGCTGCTCGACGAGCCCACGACCGGCGTCGATCCGCTGTCCCGCGCGCAGTTCTGGGATCTCATCGACCGCATCCGCACCGGGCGTCCCGGGATGAGCGTCCTGGTCTCCACGGCCTATATGGAAGAGGCCGCGAGGTTCGACTGGCTGGTCGCCATGGACGCCGGCCGGATCCTGGCCACCGGCGCGCCGCAGGCGCTCTACGATCTGACCAGCGAGCCCGACCTCGAGCGCGCTTTCATCGCGCTGCTGCCGGAGGAACGGCGGCTCGCCCACCAGCCCGTCACCATTCCGCCACGCCTCGGCGACGCCGGGGGGGAGATCGCCATCGAGGCCAGGGGCCTCACCCTGCGGTTCGGGGACTTCACGGCCGTCGACAAGGTGGATTTTCAGATCCGGCGCGGCGAGATCTTCGGCTTCCTGGGGTCGAACGGCTGCGGCAAGTCGACCACGATGAAGATGCTGACCGGCCTGCTGGCGGCCAGCGCCGGCGAGGCGCGGCTGTTCGGACAGGTGGTGGACGCTGGCGACATCCAGACGCGCCAGCGCGTCGGCTACATGTCCCAGGGCTTCTCCCTCTACGCGGAGCTCACGGTCAGGCAGAACCTCGAACTCCACGCCCAGCTGTTCCGCCTCCCGAAGGCCGAGATCCCCGGCCGCGTCGCCGAGATGGCCGGGCGCTTCGGGCTCGCCGACATCATGGACGCCCTGCCGGACGCCCTGCCCTTGGGCCAGCGGCAGCGGCTTTCGCTCGCGGTGGCCATGATCCACCGGCCGGAACTGCTCATCCTCGACGAGCCCACCTCGGGCGTCGATCCGATCGCCCGGGACCAGTTCTGGCAGAGCCTCATCGACCTTTCCCGGCGCGACCGGGTGACCATCTTCATCTCCACCCACTTCATGAACGAGGCGGAGCGCTGCGACCGGATCTCGCTGATGCACGCCGGCAAGGTGCTGGTCAGCGACACGCCCGCCCGGATCGTCGAGGCCTGCGGGGCGGCGAGCCTGGAGGAAGCGTTCATCGATCACCTGAAGGCAGCGGATGGCCCCGAGCGCACCGCGCCCGCGCCGCCGCCGCATGTGACCGACGTCCCCGTCATGCCCCGTCCGGCGACCGCGCCGCGCCGCGGCTTCAGTCTGCGGCGGCTCTTGAGCTATTCCCGCCGGGAGGCGCTGGAACTGCGCCGCGATCCTGTGCGCGCCACGCTGGCGATCCTGGGCACCGTCATCCTGATGTTCGTGCTGGGCTATGGCATCAGCCTCGATGTCAACAACCTGCCCTTCGCGGTGCTCGACCGGGACGGCACCACCACGAGCCAGAACTATGCGCTCAACCTCGCGGGCTCCCCCTACTTCCGCGAGCGGCCGCCGATCACCGACTATCGCGACCTCGACCACCGCATGCGGTCGGGCGAGCTCAGCGTGGCGATCGAGATCCCCCCCGGGTTCGCCCGCGATCTGCGCCGGGGTGACACGGTGGCGCTGGGCGTGTGGATCGACGGCGCCATGCCGCAGCGCGCCGAGACCGTGCAGGGCTACGTCCAGGCGCTGCACGCCCAATGGCTGAGCGACATGGCGGTGCAGGAACTGGGGGCGCGGCCGGCGGCGGGGTTGATCAACATCGAGACCCGTTACCGCTACAACCCCGACGTGAAGAGCCTGGTGGCCATCGCGCCGGCGGTCATCCCGGTCCTGCTGCTGTTCTTCCCGGCGATGCTGACCGCCCTGAGCGTCGTGCGGGAGAAGGAGCTGGGGTCGATCGTCAACTTCTACGTGACGCCGATCACCTCGCTGGAATTCCTGCTGGGCAAGCAGCTGCCCTATGTGGCGCTCGCGATGCTGAACTATGGGCTGCTGGTGCTGCTGGCGCTGTTAGTCTTCCGCGTCCCGATCACCGGCAACGTCCTGGCGATGACGCTCGGGGCGGCCCTCTATGTCGTCTCGTCGACGGCGATCGGTCTGCTGTTCTCCATCTTCATGCGCAGCCAGATCGCGGCGATGTTCGCCACCGCCATCGGGACCATGCTGCCAGCGGTGCAGTTCTCGGGCCTGATCAATCCCGTGTCGTCCCTGGAAGGTTGGGCGGCGGTCGTCGGGGGAATATTCCCGACAACCCATTTCGTCACGATCTGCCGCGGCGTCTTCTCAAAGGGACTGGGATTCGGCGACCTCAGGGCGGAACTTTTCGCGCTCACGCTGACGGCGCCGCTGTTGCTGGCGGTCTGCGCCGTCCTTCTCAAGAAGCAGGCCCGGTAGGATGCGCGTCTCCAATATCGGGCGGCTGGGGGTGAAGGAGCTTCGCAGCCTCTGGCGGGATCCGATCATGCTCGTCCTGATCGTCTACGCCTTCTCGCTGTCCATCTACATGGCGGCCACCGGGATGCCGGAGACGCTCCACAAGGCGCCCATCGCGATCGTCGACGAGGACCAGTCGCAGCTGTCGAGCCGACTGGTCGGGGCCTTCTACCCGCCGCATTTCACGCCCGCCGCCATGGTGTCGCGGGACGCCATCGATCGGGGCCTCGACTCCGGTCGCTACACCTTCGCGCTCGACATCCCTCCGGATTTCCAGGCGGATCTGCTCGCAGGCCGCCGGCCGACCGTCCAGCTCAACGTCGATGCGACGCGGATGAGTCAGGCCTTCAGCGGCAGTGGCTACATCCAGCAGATCGTGGTCGCCGAGGTCTCCGAGTTCCTCCAGAGGTACCGGGGGGCGGCGGCCCCGCCCGCCACCCTCGAGGTGCGCGCCCGGTTCAACCCAACCCTCGCCTCAAGCTGGTTCGGCAGCGTGATGGAGGTGATCAACAACGTCACCATGCTCTCCATCGTGCTGACCGGCGCGGCGCTGCTCCGCGAGCGCGAGCACGGCACGATCGAGCACCTACTGGTGATGCCGGTCACCCCATTCGAGATCATGGCCGCGAAGGTCTGGTCGATGGGCCTAGTGGTGCTGGTGGCCTGCGCGCTGTCCCTGGTGATCATGGTCGAGGGCGTGCTGGGCGTGCCCATCGAGGGCTCGATCGTCCTGTTCCTCTTCGGGGCGTTGCTGCATCTGTTCGCCACCACCTCGATGGGCATTCTCATGGGGACGGTCGCGCGGTCGATGCCGCAGTTCGGCCTGCTGCTCATGCTGGTCCTGGTGCCGTTGCTGCTGCTGTCGGGAGGCATAACCCCGCGCGAAAGCATGCCCGGCTTCGTGGAATTCATCATGCAGGCGGCGCCGACGACCCACTTCGTCCGGCTCTCGCAGGCCATCCTCTACCGCGGCGCAGGGCTGGAGGTGGTCTGGCCCCAGCTGGCGGCGATTGCGGCGCTCGGCGCGGCCTTCTTCGGCTTCGCCCTCAGCCGTTTCCGCAAGACGATCGGATCGATGGCCTGACGTCTAGGGCGGGTCCTGATCGAACCCCCGCAGGCCGCCGAACTGACTGCAAAGGAGTATCCCCTTATGAAGAGCTGTCCAACATCGCGGCGGCGCTCGTCCTGTCGCTCGCGTGGGCGCCCGGCCTGGCGGTGGCCGCGCCGAGAGCGGAGCCCTCGGCGACCGCGCGGCTGTCGGGCGATTCCATGGCCCTGGGCGTGGGATATGGCTGGGGGCGGGGCGTGCTCTTCTTCAACGGCCGACGCACGCCCTTCACCGTCACCGGCGTGACCCTGGTCGGCGTCAGCGCCGACCGGCTCGACAGGGCTGCCGAAATCTACAATCTCAAGCGACTGGAGGACGGCTCAGAACGCCATCGACAGCATCAAGAAGAGCGGCCCCGAGGCGCCTGTCGAAGACAACAGCGGCGGGTAAGCGGGTTTGGAGGCGGGCCGTCGCTCGGCGGCTCGCCTTCTCTGCGATGGGATTGACGCTTGTCATGGCCCGGTCGCCTGCTGAGGCTACGCAGGTGGTGAGCACGAACAAGGAGCAGCGCGCATGAAGGGCTTCGTCGAGGACATCGAGGAACTGACGGAAGACAACAAGGACTACCGGCGGGTGCTCTACACGGGCAAGCACCTTCAGTTGGTGCTGATGGCCCTACAGCCGGGCGAGGAGATCGGCGAGGAGGTCCACGAGGACCACGACCAGTTCTTCCGGGTGGAGAAGGGCAAGGGCGAGGTCTGGATCGACGGCGAGCGGACGAAGATCAAGAGCGATGATGCGATAATCGTGCCCGCAGGCGCCAAGCACAACGTGATCAACACCGGCGACAAGTCGCTGAAGCTCTACACGCTCTATGGGCCGCCCGATCACAAGGACGGCGTGGTCCACAAGACCAAGGCCGACGCCGAAGCCAGCGAAGAGCACTTCGACGGCACGACCACGGAGTAGCCTTCTGGGCGCAAGTCCGATGGACGCCAGCCAGACCAACGCCATCGTCGCCCGCGATCTGCTCGCCGCCGTGGGCGAGGTGATGCTGCGCTGGGGCTATCTTGAGAGCGCGATGCTGACGGCTCTCGGCGGATCGCCGCGCACGCCCATCGTTCAGCGTTGGCTGGCGATGGCCGAGCCGGGCGCCGGGATCGCCGATGAGATCAAGGATGCCGCCGCCGTTCGGCATCTGCTGGCTCACGGCCTTTGCGAGATTCAGGCGCGACCTCAGAACGGCGGCGAGGCTGAGGTCGTCTGCCGCGATCCTGACGACGTATTGGTGCGGATCACGCTCGGACGGCTTCGAGAGGTGGCCCAGAGCCTCGACCGGCTGAGGTTGGGCATCGAGGCGGCCAGCCGTTCGTAACGACTTTCCTGCGCCACGTCGGGATCGGTTCGCAGGCTACGCCATCATGGTCCGCGTCGTGGTCGTCCCAGTATCCGGGCTCTCCACGACGGGCGGGAGCTACGCCGACCAGCCGGGCTGCGGAGCAGTTCGGGGACGCGAGCAGATGGCGCGCGCGATCCTTGATGGACATGTCGGCCATGGCCGGGTCGGCAAGACGGCTTTGGCGCATCATCAGCACCGCGCCGACCGCGCCGATGACCATGATGCTGATCAGCACCGCCGGGATGGCGGGTTGCCAGCGGCGCCGGTAGCGTCGGGGCGTGACGGCTTTGAAGCGAGCGTTGATCTGCTTCAGCCGAAGGTCTTTGGCGGTCGGCGGCATCGGCTTCAGCCTACGAGCGGGACGGTGAACCGCCGGTTGATCTCCACGGCCTGATCGTCGGGTCGCCAGATGGGCGCCCGCGACGGCACCAATGGTGGTCACCATGGACGGATGAGGCGCCTACGTCGGCGCCGACGTGATGAGGTCGATGGCGGTGACCATCACCGGCTTGGTCCGTGCCTAAACCGGATAGTTCCGACCACGCCGATCTCGGCCATCGGCGCCCATTGATTTTCCACGAGTTCTGTCCGGTGTTTTCTGGGAGGGTTTTGTCACGGCGCCGTTGGCGCCAATAGGGCCGGTAGGAACCCGTTGGCGGCGTGCTTGATGGCAGGGGCCTGCGGCCCCTTCAAGTTTGGCTGGTTTCGACCGACAACGACCTCATCAAAAAATTCGTCCTTCGAGAGCCGATCTCGCGCCAGCGAGGTCGAGGTCTCTCGATGGACGACCGAGGCGTGAGCCTTGGCGAGCGGCTCGCGGTCGCCTGTCCTTCGTCCTCCAATGAGGCAAAGCCACAAGAAGGCGGGCTGGGGGCCCACCTTGCCGGGATGAGCCGACAGGCGCCTTGGCCTTCGCATTCAGATCAGGCTTCGCACCGAGAGCAAGGGGTTGAAGATGGCTCTGGCCGCGGGCGGCGTGAACATCAAGCTGCGCTACGATCTTCCGCGTTACCCCCGCGCTCGCGGGGGCGGTCTTCGCAACCTGAGCGGCAGGCGCCTCAGCACCGACGCCTCGGCATCGGCGCCGCGCCGCCGCCGACAACGGGCGTCCAGCCGGCAAGACCGCGCGGAGGTCATCCGTTGAGAACTTCGAACGCCAAGGCGATCCCCTGGCCGCCCCCGATGCACAAGGTCACCATGCCGCGCCTCAACCCGTCGCGCTTCATGGCGTGCAGGAGCCGCGTCGTCAGGATGGCGCCTGTGGCGCCGATCGGATGTCCGTGGGCGATCGCGCCGCCCTCGACATTGACGATGTCCTCGGCGAGGCCGAGTTCGCGCGTAACCGCAAGGGCGATGGCGGCGAACGCCTCGTTGATCTCAATCCGATCGATGTCGCCGATCGCCCATCCCGCGCGGTCCAGCGCCTGTCTGACGGCGGGCGCCGGGCCGATCCCGAACATCCCGGGCTCCACGGCCGCCACACCGTAAGCAACGAGCTTAGCGCTTGGCGTCAGTCCGTTGGCCTCGGCGAAGGCGCGTTCGGCGACGACCATCGCCGCCGCCCCCGTATTCAGTCCAGGCGCGTTGCCAGCCGTGATCGTTCCATCCGTCCGGAACGCAGGCTTCAGCTTGGTTAGACTCTCAAGGGTCGTGTCGGGGCGATTATGTTCGTCGCGCTGGAAGGGCTCGGAGCCCTTGCGGCCCTTGACGTCGACGGCGACGAGCTCGCCGTCAAATTTTCCCGCCGCCTGCGCTGTCGAAAAGCGCTGCTGTGAGCGCGCCGCCCAGCGGTCCTGATCGTGGCGACTGATCTGGTGCTTCGTCACCAAGTCTTCTGTGTGCCACCCTGAATGCTGATTGGAGAAGGCGTCGTTCAAGCCGTCGCGCAACATGGAATCGTACATCTGGCCGTCTCCCATCCGGTATCCCCAGCGGCCGCCCGGCATGAGATATGGAGCCGCGTCCATGTTCTCCATGCCGCCCGCGACGCCCGCTTCGGCAAAGCCCAGCATAATCTCCTGAGCGACCGATACGATCGCCTGAGCCCCGGATCCGCAGACCCGGTTCACTGTCAGGGCTGGAACTTCGACAGGCACGCCTCCAAGGACCGCGGCCTGACGCGCCGGATTCATCCTGTTTCCGGCCTGGACAACATTGCCCATGACCACGCTTTGCAGGCGCGCGGGATCGAGGGTCGAGCGCCTGACCGTTTCACGCAAAGCCACCGCGCCAAGCTCGACGGCCGGAATGGACTTCAGACTGCCGCCATATGTTCCGATGGCGGTCCGTACTGGATCGCAGATCACGATTTCTCGTCTAGCCATGTGTCACCTCATTGCCATCGAAAGCCAAAGTCTCACGTCCGCCATCCGTCCCGATGATTCAGGCGCTGCGCCCAACTCGTGTGGACCGAATCTGCAGGGCTCGGTCGAACAGATAGCTGCTGAAAGCATGACCTAGAGCTTGCGCTTGTCAGGGGCCGGCGTCGGCGCGGGCGGCGCATCTTCACAACCGCCGATGCGCGCGCAAAAGCGGCGCCTCACGTCCGCGATGATCTGAGGCCCGGTCTCGTCCACCGCCTGCGCCAGCGCGGGAAGCATCAGGGTGCGGCTCTTCTCGAGCCAGGCCCGTCCGGAGGCGCTGGCGTAGAAGGCGTTGATGTCCGTCAGCTCACGCGCGGTGAACCCGGCGGCGCAGGCCTGGGCGAGCTTGGCCAGCACAGGTTCCTTCGCGGCGGTGAGGGCTTCCGTCAGTGACTCGCGATAGGCGGTGAGAGACGACGACGTCGCAGGCTCCTCCACCGCCAGATCCTGGGTGGCGTCCGGCACCAGCAGCCGGATGTCGGCGTCCATGATGGCCTGCAGGCCGGCCAGCTCGATGGACCGCTCGCAAAGCGCGAGCCGGCGGCGGAGGTCATCCGGGGACGCCTCCGCAGGGCCCGGGATGGGCCACAGCGCGGCCAGGATCCCCATGGTCGCCAGGAAGTGGTCGGCCCCGCGACCGCCGGCCCGGTTTCGGTGCGCCCTGGCCTTCGGGGTGGCGGTCATGACGTCTGCGCTCCGGGTTGCGAGTGGGATGGCGTGGCGGCTCGTGGGGCCGTTGGCGGGGTTCCGCCCGCCCGGAGCACGGCCGACACGTGGCGCGCGATCATCAGCTCCTCGTTCGTCGGCAGGATCCGCACCGTGACGCGACTGGCGGGCGTGCTGATCACCGGCGCGTTGCTGGCGTTGGCCTCACGATCGAGGTCGATGCCCGTCCAGGCCAGACGCTCGCAGATCGTCGCCCGGACCGCGGGGTCGTTCTCGCCGATACCGGCCGTGAAGACGATTCCATCGAGCCCGCCGAGGCTCGACATGAGCGCGCCGGCCTCACGCGCCACGCGCCAGGTGAACAGCTCGATCGCCTCCGCCGCATGCGGATGGGCGCTTTCGTGTAGCCGGCGCATGTCGCTCGAGACGCCGGAGACGCCCAGCAGGCCGCTTTGCGCGTACAGCAGGTCCTCCACCGCGGCGGGGGTCATGCGCGCCTGCGACAGCAGATAGAGCACCACACCCGGATCGAGGGCGCCGCAACGCGTGCCCATCATCAGCCCGTCCAGGGCGGTGAAGCCCATCGTCGTGTCGACGCTCCGGCCGTCGTGCAGGGCGCAGAGGCTCGCGCCATTGCCGAGGTGCGCGGCGATCACCCGCCCGCGGGCCAGCGCGGGATCCACCGCGCCCAGGCCGCCTGCGACGTACTCATAGGAGAGGCCATGGAAGCCGTAGCGGCGGATGCCCTGGTCATGCAGGGCGCGGGGCAGGGCGAAGCGGGTGGCCACCGCGGGCCGGCCCTGGTGGAAGGCGGTGTCGAAACAGGCGACCTGCGGCAGGTCTCCGTCCACGCTCCGGATGGCGCGGATGGCCGCCAGGTTGTGCGGCTGGTGCAGCGGAGCCAGGGGGCTGAGCGTGTCCAGCTCCGCCAGCACCTCATCGTCAACGACCACGGGCGCGGCGTACCGGCTGCCGCCATGGACAACGCGGTGCCCGATCGCCGCAATCTCGCGCCCCTCCAGGTGATCGGACGCCCATGAGAATATGTCCTCGAACAGGGCCTCGTGCGTGAGATCGCCGCCGCCGGCCCATGTGCGATCCAGGAGCAAGCCGCCCCCGGCATCGCGGATGGTGAGCCGCGGCGAGAGGCCGACGCCTTCGAGCTTGCCCGCCGCCGTCCGGACGGGTCCTGGGGCCTCGAGCGCGAACAGGCCGAACTTGATGCTCGAGGAGCCGGCGTTGAGGCTGATGATCGCGCGGCTCATGTCAGGCGGGCTCGCCCTGTCCGGGCGGGACGCCGGTCGAAGCGCGCGCCAGGAGCACCGCCACGGCGCAGGACGCCAGGCGTGTGCGCAGGCTGTCGGACCGGCTGGTGAGGATGATCGGCACGCGGGCGCCCAGGACGATGCCGGCCGCGTCGGCGCCGCTCAGGAAGGTGAGCTGCTTGGCGAGCATGTTGCCGGCCTCAAGGTTGGGGACCACTAGGATCTCCGCGCGGCCGGCCACCTCGGAGGCGATCCCCTTTTCGGTGGCTGCGGCCACGCTCACCGCATTGTCGAACGCCAGCGGGCCATCCAGCACCCCGCCGGTGATCTGACCGCGATCGGCCATCTTGCAGAGCGCCGCGGCGTCGAGGGTCGAGCGCATCGCCGCGTTGACCGTCTCCACGGCCGCGAGGATGGCGACCTTGGGTCGTTCGATGCCGATCCCATGGGCTAGGGCAATCGCGTTGCGGATGATATCCGCCTTCTCGTCGAGGGTCGGCTCGATGTTGATGGCCGCGTCGGTGATGATCAGGGGGGTCGGATGGCCCGGCACGTCCATCAGATAGGCGTGGCTGATCCGTCGCTCGGTACGCAGGCCCGAGGCGGAGGACACGACCGCCGACATCAGCTCGTCCGTATGCAGAGACCCCTTCATCAGGAGCTTCGCCTCGCCCGAGCGCACCAAAGCCACCGCCAGCGCCGCCGCGGCGTGGCTATGGGGCGCCGGCGCCAGGCGGAAGGCGGAGATGTCGTGGCCCGCCGCCTCCGCCGCGGCCCGGATCTTCCCCTCGGGTCCGACCAGGATGGGCACGATCAGGCCGGCCTCGGCGGCCTCGACGGCGGCCGTGATCGCTGCGGCGGTGCACGGATGGGCGACAGCGGTCGGCAGGGGCGTTCCGCCGGCTGTCCGTCCCATGAGTTTGTCGTAGCCGTCGTGATCGGAAAGGCGGACATCCGGCAGGGCGGGGCGGGGACGACGCACCTTCACGGTCGGCGCCTTGACCTCCGCCTCCCCCGCGACGACGAGCTGCCCATCCTGGTTGCGGCAGGCGCAGTCCAGCCTGACCACCTCCCCGTCGACCCTTTTCTCGGTGACCGTGACCGTCGCGGTGATGGTGTCTCCGAGGCCTACCGGCCGGGAAAAGCGCAGATCCTGGCGCAGGTAGACGGCGCCTGGGCCCGGCAGCTCGGTGCCCAGGAGCGCCGAAATCAGCCCGCCCCCCCACAGGCTGGGGGCGATGATGCGGTGGAAGACGTCGGTCGCGGCGTAGTCCGCGTCCAGGTGCGCGGGATCGACATCGCCCGACACGAGGGCGGAGAGCTGGATATCCGCCTCGCTGAGCGTCCGCGTCAGACTGGCAGTGTCGCCGACGGCGATCTCGTCGAAGGTGCGGTTCTCGATCATGCCCGGAGCGGCCATGCTCAGCGCTCCAGCACATAGAGGCCGGGCGCCTCTTCGAGGACGGGGTAGCCGCGGTCCGGCGCGCCGAGGGCCGGCGGCGGCGCCGGAGCGCCGGAGTGCGCGGCCAGCCACGCCCCCCAGGCGATCCACCATGAGCCGTCCTGGCGGGGCGCGTGCGCCAACCAGTCCTCGGGGGCGAGGGCGCCGCCGTCCGCCGGGCGGGTCAGAATGCGGAAGGCGCGATGCGGGTGGCCGGGCTCCGAGACGATCCCGGCGTTGTGGCCTCCGCTGGTCAGGACGAAACAGATGTCGGCGCCGCTCAGGGCGTGAATCTTGTGCACCGAGCGCCAGGGCGCGACGTGATCGTGCTCGGTGGCGACGACGAACATCGGCTTGCGCAGGGCCGAGAGGGTGATGCTCCGCCCGTCGACCTTGTAGCGGCCCTCGGCCAGGTCATCGTTGAGGAACAGGCGGCGGAGATACTGACTGTGCATGGCGTAGGGCATGCGGGTGCCGTCCGCGTTCCAGGCCATCAGGGCGCTCATGGGCTCCCGGCGACCCATCAGGTAGGTGTTGAGCACCCGGGACCAGATGAGGTCGTTGGATCGCAGGATCTGGAACGCGCCACCCATCTGTGCGCTGTCGAGATAGCCTCGGCTCCACATCATGTTCTCGAGCACACTGAGCTGGGCCTCGTCGATGAACAGCCCAAGTTCCCCAGGCTCGCTGAACTCCGTCTGGGCCGCGAACAGGGTCACGCTCGCGAGGCGATCGTCGCCATCGCGCGCCATGGCGGCCGCGGCGATCGAGAGCAGCGTGCCGCCAAGGCAGTAACCCACGCCGTGCACGGCCGCGGCGCCCGTGATCGCCGTCACCGCGTCCAGCGCCGCCAGCGGCCCCAGCCGGCGATACGCCTCCATGTCGAGGTTGCGCTCGGGGCTTCCGGGATTGCGCCAGGAAATCGCGAAGACCGTGAAACCCTGCCCGACCAGCCAGCGGATCAGCGAGGTCTCCGGCTGCAGGTCCAGGATGTAGTATTTCATGATCCAGGCCGGCACGATCAGCACCGGCTCGGGCCGCACCTCGCCGGTGGCGGGCGCATACTGGATCAGTTCCATCAGCTCGTTGCGATAGACGACCTTCCCGGGCGTGGCGGCCACCGCCTCGCCCACCGGGAAGGCCTCGGCGCCGGCCGGCGGTTCTCCGCGCGCCAGCCGCTGCATGTCCTCGACCAGCAGCTTGGCGCCTTCGACCAGGCATTGCCCGCCGGTCTCAAGCACCCGCTTCTGCAGCACGGGATTGGTGGCGGGGAAGTTGGTCGGGGCCATGATGTCCAGAATCTGGCGCATGGCGAAAGAGACCATGTCCTCGTGGTGGCGGGTTACGCCGAGCACCCCGGTGGTGGCCGCGTGCCACCATTGCTGATTGAGCAGGAACGCCTGCGCGAACAGGTTGAACGGCGGCTGCTTCCAGGCCGGGTCGGCGAAGCGCCGGTCCTGCGGCAACGGCTCGATCGCTGGCGTGGCGTCCGGATCGCCAAGGCTGCGCGCGGCGTAGTCGGACAGGCGCACGGACTTCCGGGCGAGCTTGGCCGCGAGCTGCAGCCGCTTGCCGGGCGAGATGGCCAGGTGCATTCCCCAGTCCGAGAACGCCTGCAGGATCGTCGCCGGCGAGAGGCCGTGGCTGGCGTGCGCGACGGCGGCCACGGCGGCGCGGTCGAGCGTCTCGGCCAGCCCGTCCAGAGGGTCGGGCGCGGGCCTCGCGGCGACCGGGGGCGCGCCGCTCTGGGGGGACGAAGGAACCAAGGTCTGGCGGGGGCGTGAACCTGCTGCCGGCACGATCTTCCTGCCTTTCGTCGCAAAGCACCGCCGCTTGGTGGGCCGGTCCCAGCATCGCCTAAGGGAGGACGCGCTGGGCTAAGCATCTAGAATAACGGTAATGGAAAGGGAAGTTTTATCTGTGTCAGGGATAGCCTCACAGCGGGGCCGCCAGCGTTGCAGGCTCGTCGAAAGTCCGCGTCGCTGGGGTCGGCCACGAGCTGGGCCGCAGTCGGCGCGGAGCGCGGGGCAGTTGGCGGCGCAACTGCGCCACCGCAGACCCGGACCTGATCGAGAGCGGGGTGCAGGTCCTGAGCGCCGAGTACGGGGATGCGTCGCTGTTCGACGACTTCCTGACGTCGATCTTCACCCGATCACCAAGAGGACTGATCAGACGATCCTGGCTCGGCTGCGGGCGGCCCAACGGGGCGGCGGGCGAGCGCGTGCGGGGCGTAGGCTTACGCCTCGCGCGCGCCGAGGGGAGGGGAGGGGCCAGTCTGAGTTCGTCGCTGTCTAGATGTTTAGTCCCGGGAATTGATGGGTTGGATCGATGCTGAATCGATGCGACTCCTTTGTCCAGATTTTGCACACGAACTCGAGGGGCGTGAGGCCCTTCAGGTTCTTGAGCCGGCGGGCGAAGTTGGAGGCGTTCACGAAGTCGCCGAGGTGAGTTCGAAGCTCGTCGTGGGCCTCGTAGTGGTAGCGCTTCACCGTCGCCTGCTCGGCGCCGAATTCCGAACCGGTTCCGGCCGCCAAACCGAAGCCCTAGAAAGCCGGCGTCGGGGAAGGGGCGGGCGGCCTTGCCGTCCGCATCGCTCTGGCGCCGATCCTGTATGGGTGTTGACCTCCAAACACCGGGGCCATCGCGCCACGAGCGGATCGGGCTATCAATTCGCCGATGTGTCTTCGCCCTTTGCTCCCGCTGCTTGCTCTCGGCCTCCTCGCGGCGGCTCCAGTGACCACTGTGGTCGATGTAGACACCTTCGTGCTTGGGGGAGAGCGCGTGCGTCTTTGGGGCGTCGACGCGCCGTAAGGCCGGCAGATCTGCCGGGACGCCGGGGGCCGCGCCTTCGATGCGGCGACGTCGCACGCGACCGACTGAAGGCCTTGATTGGCGCGCGGCCCGTCGATTGTCGCGAGCGCGATCGCGACAGCTATGGACGCATGGTCGCCCGGTGTCTGGCCGGGTCGGCGGATCTGGGCGAGGCATGGTCCGGTTCGGCTGGGCGCTCGAATATCGCCAGTTCAGCCGGGGCGCCTATATGGTGGCCGAGCGAGACGCGCAGGCGGCCCAACCTGGGCTGTGGGCCGGCCGGCTCGAGCCGCCGGACCACTGGCGCGCCGCCAAGCGGGCCCAGCGGTCACAGCCGCCTGCGCCGCCAGGTCGCTGCGCCATCAAAGGCAATATCAACGCCAAGGGCCGGAGGATTTTCCACGTTCCTGGCCAGCGCGACTATGCCGCCATGGTGATCGATACGGCACGGGGCGAGCGCTGGTTCTGCAGCACGTCCGAAGCGACCGCCGCTGGGTGGAGGCCAACCGCGCGTTGAAGACTCCGCGGGAAAGTTCACCTGGTCTGCCTTCCTCGGCGAGAGCTTCGTTGATAGTTTGCCGGGCTTGAGAAGGAGTCGGTCATGGTGAAAGCCGCGCTTATCCCGGGGAGCCTGGCTGCGGCGACCGCGCTGTTTCTGGCCACTCCCGCTGCGCCGCAGGACGTCGCTAAGGGGCGGGACATCGCTCGCCGCTATTGCGCGGCCTGTCACGCGCTCGGCGCCGGCGAAAGCCCGCTCGAAGACGCGCCGCCGTTCGCCCGCCTGCAGGACCGATATGGCGCCGGCGGTCTGGCCGAGCTGCTGGAGAAGGGCATGATCAAGGACCGGCCCCATCCGCTCGATGGCCGGCGGCGTCTCCACCCCCGCATGCCCGCCTTTGTCCTGGACGATGAGGAGGTCGTGGCTCTCGCGGCCTATCTCAGAACCTTCGAGACCAACAATCAGTCAGGGACGGGGCCTCGGCAGCCACGCTAACGCCGCGACCCGCCGCTTGGCCGCCGACCACCGCCGCCGCGCCGGTGGCGTGAACGGGGCCTGGCCACGTTACAGATCAGCGAACCACGAGCACCGGAACAGGGCTGCGGGCGAGCACCTCGGCGGTCACGCTCCCCAGCACCAGACGGCCGAGTCCGCGCCGGCCGTGCGAAGACATGGCGATGAGACTGCAGTTGCGAGACGTGGCGGTCTCGATGATCGCTTCCGCCGGCACGACGTTTTCGAGATAGACCGTGTGGGCCTCGACGCCCGCGCGGCTGGCCGCCTCCCTTGCAGCGGCGAGGACCTTGTCCGCAGCTTCCTTCTGACCAGCGGCATAGTCTTCATAGGAAAAGGCGGTCAGGCCGCCGTCGATCCGGGCATGGGCCGGCAACCGCTCGGTGACGGTGAGAATGGTGACTTTCGCGCCGAGTCCTTTGGCCAAGGCGAGCCCGTGGTCGAGGCCCTTCTGCGCGACTTCCGATCCGTCGGTAGAGATGAGAATGTGCTGATACATATCGCTTATCCTTTCTGGGTCGCCGTTGAGCAGGGCCTCGGGCTATTGGTGGTTGGGAGACAAAAGACCGCGGCGCGCTGCGGCTCCGCCGCTTTGCAGGATCAGCCGATCCGCGCTGCGATTTGATCACCAAGCGCCGCTTTTCTAGATCCTCAAGGATCGCGTCGTCGGCTGGGGCTATGCCCTTTTGGATCTGCTGGATCTGCTTCCAGAGATCGTGATTCTGTTCGACCAGCGCCCGGAAGGCGGGGTCCGACGCCTTCAGGGCATGGATGGCTTCCGCCTTGTCCGCGAACTCTTCGGCCAGGGCTTGGTCCAGATGGGTCTTCGACATGGAGACACCTATTGGCAGCGCCACTCACTCGGCGCGGGTTCCCTCGCGGCTGCGCGCGGCCGACCAAATCCAGAATAGAGCAGTGTCGCTGCGTCGCGACTTGCGTACGATCAACCGAAGATGCTCCGCCGGCGCCTTGCGAACGGAGAATTCAGGCCCGTCAGGCCTCGGGCAGCTCGTTCCGCGAAAGGCGACCAAGCCGGGTCAACGTGCGGCGAGCATGGCTACAATCCCCAAGATAGCCGCTCTCGCCTCCGGGGACCGAATCTCACGAAACGATTCGACGAGCCGCATCGGTGCCCCGCTGTTCGGCGGCGTGGCGTCCGCCTGGACCACCGCGAGCCGGTGTTGGTGGGCCTGGCGGCGTGCGGGGCCTCGCACCACTGGGCGCGCGCGCTGGCGGGCCTGGGCCACGAGGTGAAGCTGGTCGCCCCGCAGCACGTGAAGGCCTATGTGCGCCGGAGCAAGCACGATGCGGCCGACGCAGAGGCCGGCTGCGAGGCGATGAGCCGGCCCAGGACCTGGTTCGTGCCGGTCAAGAGCGCCGAGGACCAAGCGGCCCTGATGCTGGTGGCGGTGCGCGAGCGCCTGGTGCGGGCGCGCACCCAGGTTTGGAACACGATCCGCGGCCATGCGGCGAAATTCGGGCTGGTGTCGACCCTCGGACTGGACAGCTCGGCCCGCTGTTGGCGCGCCTCGCCGCCGAGGCGGCCGTGCCGGCGCTGGCGCGCGAGCTGTTCGCCGAACTCGGCGGCGAGTAAGCGCGCATCTGCGCCGAGCTCGACCGGATCGATGCGAAGCTCCGGGCCTGGCACAAGACCAACGCCATGAGCCGCAGGCTGGCCCAGATCCCCTCGGTGGGACCGCTGTTCGCCTCGCTGCTGGTGATGAAGACTCCCGATCCGGGCCTGTTCGCATGCGGCCGCGACTTCGCCGCCTGGCTGGGACTGACGCCCAAGAACCACTCCACCGCCAACAAGGTCCGTCTCGTCGTCATCACCCGGGCCGGCGACACGCGGCTGCGAAGCACCCTGGGTGGTCAGCGCCACCGCCGTTTTAGTGGCCGACGATCTCATCCTTAATGATACTGAAAAGGCGCATGCGTCTTCCCCGCTAGTTTGCCGTAGCGCTTTGGTGAAACATCAATCCTTCACGGTCGAGCCAGTTCCGCCCCGAGGGCGACGAGACTGGCGCGACGGCCTTGTCTGCACCGCTTAACCGGAGCCATTGATGCCAGAACGGAGCCCTCTTCCGTCCAGAGTTCGACGGCGGCGGCCGGCGCCAATCGGCGTGAAGGCGTCGATACCCGGCTTTGAAAATGTCCGCCTCAGCGTCAGCGAGGCTGAAGCTTCCCTGGCGGCTGCGGCGGATCGTTTGAGTCTTCCGGCCGCCTCGGCCGACGGCGGTGAATTCAATATTCTCGCCATTTCAGGCGGGGCGGCCAGCGGCGCTTTTGGCGCAGGGGTCCTCGTGGGTCTGAGCCGCGCCGGCAGGCGACCGCACTTCGCGATCGTCACGGGCGTCAGCACCGGCGCACTGATGGCGCCCTTTGCGTTCCTGGGCTCCGGCTGGGATGACCGGCTCACCGACGCCTACACAGGAGGCCATGCGGCCCGTCTTTGGACGTTGACCCAGCTGGCGCCCACCCTTGATGGCGGCTTGCTTCGCCGTGAAGCCCTTGATGGCCTGATCAACCCGTTCATCGACGACGACCTGGTCGCCGCCGTGGCGAGGGAACATGTGCGCGGCCGCAGACTTCTGGTGGCGACGACGGACCTCGACAGCGAAGAGGCCTGTATTTGGGACATGGGAGAGATCGCCTGTCGCGGCGGCCCGGCGGCGTTAGCGCTCTTTCGCGAGGTGCTAGCCGCGTCAGCCAGTCTGCCCGGTATCTTTCCGCCGCGGCGCATTGCCAGCGAAGTCGGCGGGGTGGACTACGAAGAGATGCATGTCGATGGCGGCGTGGCTGCTCCGCTCTTCGTGATGCCCGAAGCACTCCTGCGCTGGAAGATCCTTGGCCAGCGCCTACGCAGAAGCCGCGTGTATGTCATCGTCAACATGTCGCTGGACCAGAGCTCTCAGACCACTGATCCGGGCATCATCGCGATCCTCACGCGAAGCTTCGACACCATGTTGCGGTTCTCGTATCGCCAATCTTTGAGTTTGGTCGCGAACTTCTGTGCGCTGAACCAACTTCCGTTGAGCGTCGCGTCCATCCCGGTCGATTCCCTTGCTGGAAACATGCTGGCGTTCGACACGCCGTCCATGCGGCAGATCTTCGATGCCGCGGCTTCGCGGGCCGCGGACGTCGACTTCTGGTGAGCCGGTGCGCGATCCTGCCCTCACCTTGCCCCTACCGTTCGCCAACCTGCTGCCGGCCTTGGCCTTAGGTGTTCGCTCTTGGTCTTACGCGAAAGGATGGCCTCTTCGTCCTCTTCGGGTTCGGCCTGCTTTTCGCGGCCGCCGGCGTGGTGCTTTTGGCCGTGAGGCATCCGCGCCGGTGTCCACGGGATCCGATCGTTGATTTGAGCAAGTCCATGTTTGCCCGGGAGACCCGGCCAGTAAGCGACGTCGCAGCATTCGCCACCGCCGGTCGGGGCCAATTTAACGGGGCGCGAATTCGACGCTGGCCGCGGGCCCAGTTGTCGCCGCCTTTGCAGATCGAATTCCCAGCCTATGGTTGGATCCAACTGGGAGACAAGACCGTGGCCAGAACACCCAAAACAGCCGCCTCGCAGAAGGGCGATGGCAGCACCCTAAACACCAGTGTGGACAGCGCCGCGCGCGACAAGGTCGCCGAAGCCCTCACCAAAGCCGTGGCCGACAGCTATACTCTCTACGCGAAGACGCTCGGCGTGCATTGGAACGTCCAGGGCCCCAGCTTCTATGGCCTGCACAAACTGACCGACGCTCACTACAATGAGCTGCACCAGGCGGCCGACGCCTTGGCGGAGCGGATTCGCGCGCTTGGCAAATTGGCCCCGACGGGCGGCGAGACGTTCCGCGCTTTGACCGTGATCGAGAACGAGGCGCCCCATAAGCCGACGCAAGAGATGATCGCCGAATTGGCGCGGGACAACGAGACCGTCGCGCGGCGGATGAGTGAGTTCGCGCAGCTGGCCGACGACGCTGGCGACCTGTTCACCCACGACATGCTGGTCGCGCGAATTGGGGCGCACGAGGAAAATGCCTGGATGCTGCGATCGAGCCTTGCCGCCTGAATGGGTGCTAGACGTTGGCTTGGCTGAGTCTTAGGGCAGGCTAGACGCTCGGTTGGCGTCCATAATCCGGCCTGAGGGATGGCGCGCTGGATTTCAGATCTTGTCGGCGTAGAGCATGGCGCCGGGCATCAGGACCTGCAGCACCTCCGGCAGATCGACTTCAGCAACCGCAAAGCAGCCTTCGCTACGGCCGATCTTGCCCTGGTTCCGCGCCATATCAGCGCTGACGTACGCTGCCGCGTGGATGACGATGGCGCGCGCTTCGGCGTTGCTGTTTTGCGGATCGAGACCGAGCAGGCGGCGCGATGGACCATGTTTGCCGGCGTAGGTGGCGCCGATCAGATAGGTCCCAGCTGACGAGGCGTATGAGCCCGGGGCGTTGGAAAACCGCTGCAGCAGGCCGCTATGCTCCGGATCGGAGCCTCGGCCATGCGCGACGAGGAGCGTCCTGATGGCGCCGCTCGCGGTGCTGACCAAGTGGAAGCGCGGCTCGGCCGAGGGCGTAGAGAAGTCTGCGACCGCGATTGTGTTGCGCGACGTAATGGCTTCCCCGTGACGCTGCAGGGCCTCCTTCGCCCGGCGGAGCAGCTCGCCCGATGGACCCGTTGACGCCGCCGCAGGAACGGCGACCATTGACGCCGCGATGGCGCCGCCTAGCGCTCCGGCGGCCGTCCTCAGCAATCCTCGGCGATGTATCCATGCGCTCGCCGTCATTTGGCGTCCCCCGTCATGATGGTCAGCTGTTCGCCGGTGCCACCGGTTTGAATTGTATCCGGCGTCACCACAACGGTCGCCCCCGGCGTCAACACGGCCGCCAGCGAGCGGCGGAAATCTTCGGGCAGTTGAAGACGTTCGCGTTCCTCAGCGGTCACTTCGAGTCGTGGGCCGCCCGCAACGGTCGGAAACGACAGCTGCAACCAGTGAAAGCCCTGCCGATCTATCGCTCGAAGCGTATAGGCGCTCGGTCCGTCGAAATTTCCGGTGATGGTGACCGGCGCCGAGCCAATGATCACGCCGCTGCGCAGGACCACCATCCGCTTATCGGCCGCGCTGATCACGATCGACAGGGGACCTTTGGGCGCACGTTCGGGCGTCCACGACACTTCGCCGACCGGCGCAGTATCCGGCGACGTCGGCGCCAGGAGCACGGATGGGGTCGGGGCGATCCTGGGAACCTCGGCCTTGTCCGTGATCACGACCGTCAAGCCGAGCCGCGTCACGCCATAGAGGAGCTTGGCGAATCCCAGAGGCAGCCGAATACAGCCGTGCGACGCCGGATAGCCGGGGAGATTGCCAGCGTGGAGGGCGATGCCGCTCCAGGTCAGCCGCTGCATGAACGGCATGGGGGCGTCGTCATAGAGATTCGACCTGTGGTCGACCTGTTTTTGCAGGATGGTGAAGACCCCGGTCGGGGTGTTGTGCCCTTCCTTGCCGGTGGAGACCGTGGCGACGCCGATCGGCAGACCGTTGCGGTAGACGTAGGCCCGTTGCGCCTCCAGGCTGACAACAATCAGAATGGGTCCATCAGGCGCCAGTTCAGGGGCCCACAGATAGGCGCCCGGCTTGAGCTTCGCGACCCGATCGGCGAACGATCCCGCCGGAAGGCCAAGCTCCTCGGCGCTCACGGGTGCGGTCAAAAGCGCGCAGCCAATCGCCGCGATCAGCGTGCGCCGCGATCGGTCACACTTTAACTGGGAACTCTGCTTGATAACCCCGACCACGCCCGTCCCCATCCGACGCGATTGCGGCGCGGAGAAGGCGAACCGCCGGCCAGCTGCCACGGCTTGGCCGACGCGACTGGCTCAGGCGCTATCTGGCAAGGGAAAGGAGCCAGCGCGTTTGCTCGCGTTCCGCTATCCGGCCGGGGACAGAGCAAGCTCTTGAACCATTGTAGCCTCTGAAGGAAGGGCCTTGGCCTGGGGCGGACGCTTCGGACGCGTCAGCCGACGTCGCGGGATGCACGACCGTTTCCGTCTCTAGAGTCACGAGTCGAGGCTCTCCTGGTCCCTTGGCTCGATCGATGATGGAGATCAACTTCGGTCTGGGTAGCTGCCGGACGACCCTGGTGTGCTGGGAGCCTAGTGAAAGTCTCGGGTCTTCTGCAGCGGGAAGGGGGCGTCGCGTCCGCCGACGGTGGCGAGCTCGGCCGACAGATCGATGAGCTTGTAGGCGACCACATGGACGACGTCGCCCTCGCGCTGGATGCGGCCAACAACGCCGAGCATCGAACTCGTCAGCACGGTGCGTCGGTGCTTTTCGTAGACGGCCTCCCAGACCACGAGGTTGGCCACGCCGGTCTCGTCCTCGATGGTGATGAAGGTGACGTTCTTCGCCGATCCGGGCTTCTGACGGACCAGCACCAGGCCGGCGACCTTGCAGCTCTGGAAATCCCTGCCGGCGCTGGCGGCGGCGCAGGTCATGAACTTCTCGCGCGCCAGGTCCTGGCGCAGGAAGGTGGCCGGGTGCTCGCGCAGGGTCAGGCCGGTGTGTCCATTATCCTCGACCACCTCCCGGCCCGCCTTCATGGGCTTCAGCGTCACCTCGGGCTCATCGAACTCCGGCACGATCGCCTGCTCCCGTGCTGAGGCGGCGGCGAAGAGAGGCAGCGGCTCATCGCGCAGCGCCTTGATGGCCCAGAGCGCCTCGCGCCGCGCCAGGCCCATGGCGGCGCGGAATCCGTCGGCCTCGGCGATCTTGACCAGGCTGGCCGCCGGCACGCCGGCGCGGCGCCAGGCCTCGTCGACCGAGGCGAAGGGGCGCTCGCCCCGGGCCAGGATGATCGCGGCCGCGTCGACGTTGGCGAGGCCACGCACCTGACGCAGGCCCAACCGCATCGCGAGCCGGCCAGGGTGATCGGTAGGCTCCAAGGTGCAGTCCCAGCGCGAGGCGTTGACGCAGACCGGGCGGACCTCGACGCCATGGTCACGGGCGTCGCGGACGATCTGGGCTGGGGCGTAAAAGCCCATCGGCTGGGCGTTGAGCAGGGCGGCGCAGAAGACGTCCGGGTGATGGCACTTCAGCCAGCTTGATGCGTAGGCGATTAGGGCGAAGGAGGCCGCGTGGCTTTCGGGGAAGCCATAAGAGCCGAAGCCCTCCAGCTGGCTGAAGGTCTTCTCGGCGAATTCCTGGTCGTAGCCGCGGCCGACCATGCCGCCGATCAGCTTGTCCCGGAAATGGCTGACCCCGCCGGTGTGCTTGAAGGTGGCCATGGCGCGGCGCAGCTGATCGGCTTCGCCGGCGGTGAACCCAGCGCACTCGATGGCCACCCGCATGGCCTGCTCCTGAAAGAGCGGCACGCCTAGCGTCTTGCCGAGCACCTTCTCCAGCTCAGGCTTGGGGAAGACCACGGGCTCCTTGCCCTCGCGCCGGCGCAGATAGGGATGGACCATGTCGCCCTGGATCGGCCCGGGGCGCACGATCGCCACCTCGATGACCAAGTCGTAGAAGGTGCGCGGCTTGATACGGGGCAGCATCGCCATCTGCGCCCGGCTCTCGATCTGGAAGACCCCAAGCGTGTCGGCCTTGCGGATCATCGCGTAGGTGCGTGGATCCTCGGCTGGGATGGAGGCAAGATCCAGGTCGATTCCCTTGTGGACCTTCAGTAGGTCCAGGCCGCGCTTCATGCAGCTCATCATGCCGAGCGCCAGGCAGTCGACCTTCATGAACTTCAGGGCGTCGATGTCGTCCTTGTCCCATTCAATCACCTGGCGGTCCTTCATCGCCGCCGGCTCGATCGGCACCAGCTCGTCTAGCCGGTCGCGGGTCAAGACGAAGCCGCCCGGGTGCTGCGAGAGGTGGCGCGGCGCGCCCATCAGCTGGCGGGCGAGGTCGAGGGTCAGGCGCAGGCGGCGGTCGCTGAGGTTGAGGTTCAGCTCCTGGGCGTGCTTGTCCTGGACGCCTTCCGACCAGCCCCAGGTCTGGGACGACAGCATCTTGGTCAGGTCTTCGGGCAGGCCCAGGGCCTTGCCCACGTCGCGGATCGCGCCCCGGGTCCGGTATCGCACGACGGTGGAGCAGAGGGCGGAGTGGTCCCGGCCGTAGGTCTCGTAGACCCACTGCATGACGATCTCGCGCCGCTCGTGCTCGAAATCGACGTCGATGTCCGGCGGTTCCCGCCGTTCCTCGGAGACGAAGCGCTCGAACAAGAGGTCGTTGGGCTCGGGATCGATGGAGGTGATGCCCAGGACGTAGCAGACGGCGGAATTGGCGGCCGAGCCGCGGCCCTGGCAGAGGATGTCCTGGCTGCGGGCGAAGCGGACGATGGAGTTCACGGTCAGGAAGTAGGGGGCGTATTCCAGAGTCTGGATCAGCCCCAGCTCGTGGCGCAGGATCGCCTTGACCTTGTCCGGCACGCCTTCCGGATAGCGCCGTTCCGCGCCCTCCCAGGTCAGGGCCTCGAGGGTCGCCTGGGGCGTCATGCCCGGCGTGGAGACTTCGTCGGGGTACTGGTACTTCAGCTCCTCGAGCGAGAAGCGGCAGCGATCGGCGATCTCCAGCGAGCGCGCCAGGGCCTCGGGATATTTGGCGAAGAGGCGGTGCATCTCCTCGGCCGGCTTCAGGTGCCGGTCGGCATGACGCTCCCGCCGGAATCCCAGCTCATCAATGGTGCAGCCGTGGCGCACGCAGGTGACGACATCCTGCAGCAGACGGCGCTCGGGATGGTGGAACAACACGTCATTGGTGACGACGGTCTGGACGTCGGCCTGGGCGGCGAGGTTGGAGAGGTTATGCAGCCGCAGCGCATCGCCCGGCCGTCGGCGCAGGCTGAGCGCCAGGTGGGCGCCGGCGGTGAAGGTCGCCTTCAGGCGCCGCAGCCGCTGGGCGCAGTCCTCATCGGCCTCATCCGGGACCAGGACGGCGACCAAGCCCTCGGCGAAGTCGGGCAGGTCCGGCCAATCGAGATTACATTTGGCCTTGCCCGCCCTGCGCTTGCCCAGCGACAGCAAGCGGCAGAGCCGGGAGTAGGCCGGCCGGTCGGTCGGGTAAACCAGCACCCCGGACCCGTCCACGAGGTCCAGTCGGCAGCCGACGAGCAGTCGAACCCCGGTGAGCTTGGCGGCCTCATGGGCGCGAACGATGCCGGCGACCGAGTTGCGGTCGACGATGGCCAGGGCCTCGATCCCGCATACGGCGGCCTGGCTGAACAGGTCCTCGCAGGACGAGGCGCCGCGCAGGAACGAGAAGTGCGAGGTCGCCTGCAGCTCGACATAGCGCGGGCCGCTCATCCGAACAGCCCGTGCAGGAACCAGGTGAGGTCGCCGGTGGCGGCCTGCTCGCCGTCTCCGCGGCGGAACACCCAGAACCGCTCGCCCGCGTCGTCCTCGAGTTGGAAGTAGTCGCGCACGGCGTCGACCTCGCCGTCGCGCCGCCACCACTCGCCGAAAATCCGCTCAGGCCCGTCCGCGCGCTTCACCCGCCGGCGCACGCCCCGCCAGGTGAAGGCGGTGGGCGGCTGGTCGGGCAGGAGGGCCAAGGTCTCGATCCGCTCGGGACGAGGCAGAAGCCGGGCTGGCCGCGGCCAGTGCGCCGGCCAGGTGTCGCCAGTCGGCGGCGCGGTCGGTGCGGTCCTGCGAACGGAACGCTCGGGCACGTCGCTTTGGGCGGGGGCGGCGCGGTAGAGGCGTCCGGGGCCCAGACGATTGACGAGGGTGTCAATGAGGTCGGCGACATCGGGCGTCAGCGCCTCTGTCAGGTCGGTGGCGACGGGCTTCCAGGTCAGGGGTTCAGCCATGGGGGCCGCCAGCACCATGGTCTCGACGCCGAAGCCCGGATCGACGGTCTCCAGCTTGTCGCAGAGCAAACGGGTGAGGCGCTTGATGTCCCGGACCGGCTTGGCGAGGCCGACGCGGACCACCTCAATGCGGTTGTCGACCCGATGGAATCGGAGATCCAGCGTTCGGGCGCCAAGGCCTTTGGCCTCCAGCGCCGCGCACAGGGCTTCGACCAACTTGAGGGTATAGCGGGCCAGGGTTTCGGGAGCGCCGATCGGCTCGGCGAAGGCCTGCCGAACCTGAACCACCTCCGGCGCCTCGACCGGTTCGATCGGTTCGGCCGCGCGGCCGTAGGCCTGGTCGAGGCGGCGCGTCAGCTCCGGGCCGAACCGCAGCGCCAGGGGCGCCCGGGGCTTGGCCTCGATCTCGCCGACGGTGTCGATGCCCATCTTGCTCAGGGCGTCGGCCATGCCGTCCGGCAGCCGCAGGGCCCAGGCCGGCAGGTGGGCGATGGCGCGGCCGCTCTGGTCGGAGGGAACGATGGTCGCCGGGGCGTTGATGAACCGCGCCAGGGCGTGCGCTGCGCCCCAGGTTCCCGCCATGGCGGCGCGGGCTGCAAAACCGGTGCCGGCCAGGCGGGCGACCATGTCGGCGAGCAGGGCCTCTTCGCCGCCGAACAGGTGCGCCGCGCCGCTGGCGTCGATCACCAGGCCGGCGGGCGGGTCGGCCGCCACGATCGGCGCGTAAAGCTTCAAGGCCCAGAGCGCCAGGCGGTCCAAGGCTTCGGCGTCACCCTCGGGATCTGCGTCGTGGACGACCAGCTCAGCGCACAGGGCGCGAGCCTGGGTCGCCGCCATGCCGGGATAGAGCCGGAGGGCCTGGGCCGCGGCGTCCGCCGCCAGCACCATCCGTTTGCGGCCCGAGCGGCCGATCATGACGACCGGGACGTCAGCCGGCGGCGCGGCTTTGCCAAGGCGCCGCCGCAAGCGATCGGTCGGCCAGGTCGGCAGGTAGAGCGAGACGACCCGTCTCATCGCAGGCTTCCAATTCAAAATCCGCGCATTCGCCCGCCTTGCAGCGGATGAGTTCGATGAACCATCGGGCTCGGCCGACGCCGGCGGCCGGGAGCGGGGACGAGGGCAGGGCGGTGACGCGCCATCGGGTGGTCGCCGCCGTTGGCTGGCCGAAGTCGGCCGCCTCGGCTTGCCGTCGCCAGCGGCGGACCGCGATCCCCATGGTGCCGGAACCCTCGGCGGCGAGCTGCAGGCGCCGCGAGGCGGTCATGGAGAGCCGCGCAACCTCGCCAACCACAGCGCCCAGTCCGCCGTGGCGCAGCCCCTCCTCGAAACAGGCCAGGACGGTCTTCTCGTCGCCGGCCTCGACGTAGATGATCCGGTCGGCCGATAGGCCCGCTTGGGCCAAGGACGGTGCGAACAGGTCCTTGCGGGTGACGCACCAGAGGACCTGGCCGCGGGTCCGCGCCGCGATCCCGGCGGCGAACAGCGCCGAGGCGGTCCCGTCGATGGCGCCGTTGCCGCCCCCGGCCACCTCGTGCAGCGCGCCGAGCGCCAGGCCTCCACTTGGGAGGCGATGGTCCAGGACCTCCAGGCCGAACGGCAAAAACCCCCTAGGCGCGCGTCCGCCGGCCTCGATCTTGGCGATCGCGGCGCGCAGAGCGTCGAAGGCGCGAGGAGGCTGCGCGATGAGCATGGACTCCAAAACAGGACAGCAGTATTCATGTTCCCTATTCGTTCCGCCTGAGCACGAGAAGAGTCAAGGGGCCATCGCTTTCCATCGGGTCGCCCGCGGCCCATATCCACAGCCGTAACTCCGATGTCTGAAGCTCATTCCCACACCACCATGGAGCGGCCGGACGAGAAGCTGATCAGCCGCTTCGCGCTGTGGCAGGTGCGCGACCGAACGATCCGCAACTACCTCGAGAAGGGCTTTTCCCTCGGGATCTGCTGCCGCAACTGTCCCCGCAAGATCGAGTGGACGCCTCCCGAGCTTTTGCGGAGGTTCGCGAACCAACTGGACCTGCCGCTCAAGGTGCTGGTGCCACGCCTGTCCTGCACGGGCGAAAACGGCTGCGGGTCGCACGACATCGCCGTTTTCCCTCACCTCTATGACGGGTCCTGGGCCTGGCCGCCGGAGACGTAGGGAACGGCTTCGCTAGCCGGGGATGGTTTCGTCTTGCCGGGCCCCGATCGCCACGACCTTCAGGGTGCCTTCGGGCAAAGGGCGCTGCAGGTGTTTGACCTCATCCCAGGGCGCACCGCTCATCCAGAGATCCCGGTCGGCCTCCTCAGTAAGGATCACCGGCATGGCCTTGGAATGGTAGGTCTTCACCGGCTCGGCGGAGTCCGTGGTCAGGAAGCCGTAGGCCTCGATCTCTTCCCATCCCTTGCTCTTCATCCGCACGCAGGCGTGCGGGGTCCAGACGCCGGCAAAGAAGGCCAGGGGACGACTGCCGTCGAGCGCAAACCAGATGTTCTTGCGGGTCCGCTCGTGGTCCTGATCGGGCTCAGCGAAGGAAGTGAAGGGGACCAGGCAGCGGTTGGCGGGACCAAGCCAGGGCCGCCAATGCGCGTTGGTCTTGCCCTGGGCGTTGGTGGTGTTGCGGACGTTGGTCGTGCCCTTGTCGGGCTCAATCTTCAGCAACTCGGCGAAATCGAACTCGGTGCCTTTGGCCCGCAGCTTGTCGGCGCGCTCGGTCGCCGCCTTGAACAGGGCCTGTTTTGACGTCGGCATTCCCCAGCGCATGTTGCGCATCTCACGCGACCCGTCCTCGGTCGTGACGATGACCGGCGCCGGATAGTCCGGGTAGACGCCCGGCATCGGCGGTTGATTGTTGTTGCGGTCGGTCATGGCCCGGGCCAGGCGCGCGACTTCGGCGCGGGCTTCCATAATGGCGTAGAGATTACACATCGCCCCCTCTCTACTGCCGAAGCGTTCGATCGTTGGCGAACGCATTGTGGTCTAAGAGCTCCGCCAACTCATCGGCATCCTGGATATCGAGACCGGTCTGAGGCACGTCGCTGATCACAACGGGTTCGCCGGTGAAGAGGTCGAACACTGTCCACCCCTCCCGATCTTCACGGATGTCGTATCGCTGGGGCATGGTCCGCGATCCTGTCAGCGTCTTGGCATCTAAGAGCGGCGTCGACCGGGGGTCAACGTAGCGGGGCCCCCAGCCGCATCACCGACGCCCTCGGGCGGCTACGGTCGCAGACGATTGGCCGAACGGCGCTAGTTCTCAGGTCGAGTTGTATCGCCCGTCCACTCGCAGTAGTCGTCAATCGGTCGTCGGACAGGTGAAGCGACTGTTCGTATCGGGGTCGGCGCATGGCGAAGAAACAGCCTAAGACAGCGCTCACACCGCTCGAAAAATCCGTGATCAAGGCGCTGCTCAACGACGGCTGGCGCAACCAGGACATCCAGGCCCTGATCAATACGGGAAGGCCCGCGTCAATCAATTTCGGGCGCATTTCCGGGATCAAAGCTGACGGCACGGTCGTTCCCGCGACCAAACAGCAGGTCGAAGCCTTCCGGCACAAGAAGCTTCTCTTCGATCATGTGACCGGCCTTTGCCCTATCGACAACGAACGCCTTGTCCGTGCGCGCGAGGCCATGATCCTGGCGGTCGAGCTGTTCAACACGCCGCGAATTGCATTCAAGGCCGGGGTCTTCTCGATGCTGGCGAATGTCGCGTGGACCTACCTTTTGCATGAATATTACGAGTCTCGGGGCGTTCAGATCATCAGCAACGATGGTTTCAGCCTGTTGATGTCGCAGATGATCGCCCGCGAAGATTGCCCGTTGTCAAAAGGGTGCAAACAAAACCTGACGGCGCTCAAGGAAATCCGCGATGTCGTCGAACACCGCACTATTGGCCCATTTGACCTAAAATGGTTGCCACTCTTCCAGTCCAACTGCCTCAACTTCGAGAGGGCGCTCACCGATCTCTTCGGCCCCCGGCTCACACTCGGGCGCGAGCTTGGTTTCTCGCTCCAGTTCGCCAAATTGGGCACTGACCAGATCGCCACGCTGCAGGGCTACAATCTTCCCGCACATATTGCCGCGCTCGACGCGAGCCTCGCCGCCAAGCTAGGGGAGGGCGACGCCGACAATCTCGAGTACCAGTTCAAGGTCATCTACACGTTGACCAATGCGTCCAAGGCCAAAGCGCACTTTCAGTTCGTTCAACCAGACTCTGCTGAAGGCAAAGAAATTCAGAACGTCCTGATTAAGTATAAACCCGCTGATGACATCTGGCCGCTGAAACCTAGCGAGGTAGCAGAGCTCGTCGCGGCAGCGAGCGGCCGAAGCTTCACAAGCGACAAGCACCAACGAGCTTGGAAGATGTATAAAGCGCGCCCAAAGACAGGATCCGTTGATCCCGCCGCCACGGACAAGCAATATTGTACCTATCACCCACCGTATAAATCCTACACCTATTCGCAGGCATGGGTGGAATTTTTGGTCGGGGAGATCGCTGACGATGCAGTCTGGGCCAAGCTATCGAGTTTTGGCGGCGGCTAGGTCAGCGGAGGCTCGGAGCAGATTTGTCGCTACTCAGCCACACCAGGATCAGCGGCCTTTTCCAACGGCGTCGATCCATCGCTGACCTTGCGGAGGTCTGCTTGAGGGGAGGGCTCTAGCGACCAAACGCCGGCTTTGGAGCGACCTGGACCGATAACCCAACGCTCCCGATGAGACTGGGGCACTTCCTCAGCCGAAGTCTTTCAAGAAGGATTGCAGGTCGGCCACGCTGCGGAATAGATGGTCCGGCTTCGACGCTTCCAATTCGGCAGCGTCGTTCACGCCCCACGCGGCCCCGATGGCGAGGACGCCGGCAGCTCTTGCCGCGGCCGTATCCTCGGCCCGATCGCCCACATGCGCGACATCTTTGGGATCAACGCCGGCCATCGACATTGCCTTAAACAGGCCCTCGGGGTGGGGTTTGCGATTGGCGACCTGGTGGTAACCAAGGACCGTGGGGATTGGCCAGCCGTGAAGCTTCACGAAGTGGTCCGGCACCATATTCGGGCTCTTGGTCAGGATGGCCATCGGCCGGCCCGCGGCGTGCAGGGCCTGGATAAGGTCGTGGACGCCGTCATAGACCTGAAGTTTCGGCGCCGCCGCCATCACCTGGTTCCAGCGTCGTTGCTGACGCAGATGCTCGACGGGGCTCGTGTCCACCAGCGTCAGATCGAAGTCGAAGATGATCATCTAGAACGCAAAGCCCGTCTGCAACGCCAATGGGGTCGAGGCGGGCTGGCTCGACGCACCCTCTGCGCCGATCTTGTCCAGGAAGGAGATTAGCGCGCTCCCATCGGCGATCGGCGCGGCCTTCCGTTCGCGGATCAGCTGCTGGTTGCCTTTGGTCTTGTCCTCTTCGCGCCACTTCAGCGGATGATCGACGCATGCGAGAGGCCGCCGCTGGTCACCGGCGAAGCGGACCGTGTGCATCGTGCCGCCCTTGACGTCGGTCTCGATGACGAAGACTGCGCCGGCCAAACCGCTTTGGATCCTGTCCCGCTCGGCGAAGGCTGTGCGCATCGGTGCCATGCCGATCGGATATTCGCTCACCAGGCAGCCCTGGAATTCCAGTAGGCGCGCAGCGAGCGAGCGGTTCGCCGCCGGATAGACCTTCTCAAGACCGTGCGCGAGCACGGCGACGCCAACGCCTCGTGCTTCCAGACACCCTTCGTGCGCGAGGGTGTCGCAGCCGTGGGCGAGGCCACTGACCACCACCAAGCCGTGCTCCGCCGCAGTGCGGCCCGCGCGGCGGGCGACCTCCTGGCCATAGGGCGTGGGTTCGCGCGTGCCGACGACCGCCACAGAGCGGCCGGTCCGCAACGCGCCGGCGTCGCCCTTCACGTAGAGAACGGCCGGGGGATCGGGGATCGTCTTCAGTTGTGTCGGATAGCCCTCGTCGTGGATTGAGTAGGCTGCGATGCCGGCGTCGGCGCTCTTCTCAAGCTGTTCTTCCGCCTTGCTCCAAGCCGTTCTGAGCTCGCTGGCCGGCAGGCGCTCGCGCTGCGCGCGCTCAAGAACCGATTCCAAATAGTCCGACCAAGTCGCGCTCGGGTTCAACGTGCCAGCCACCTGCAGCGCCTTGCGGCGTCCCACGCCTTGCAGCTTCATCAGCGCCAGGAGGGCAACTGCAGTTGGGGAGTGACTCGACATGCTCAGGCTCCCGTTTTGACCTTGTTGGCATAGAACTGTTCGCCCTCAAGCCATAGACCATCCCACTCGTTGGGGACGTGGTCGTTGGAGATCTGCACGCCGCGTTCGTTCCAATAGCCTCGCCGCTCGGTCTTGCCGAGGGCGGCGCCGAGGACGGCCAGCTTCGGATTGGCTGCTTTCAGCTTCCGAGCGGTGATCGCCAGTGTTGCGCCCTGGGTGATGAAGTCGTCGAGAATGACCACCACGTCGGCGTCAATGGCCGTAGCGGCATAGTTCGCCTTCTCCAGCGTCGAAATTCGATCGCCGGCGGCGACCTTGTGCAGGGATGGGTGCGGGTCCTTCGTCACGGAGGTCATGTCGAGCCCGCAGCCGACCTCCTTGCTGAGCACAGTCGCGAGGCGGGGGATGTTTCGCTTCGGGTCAGCCGCCCTTTCCGCCGACGACAACGCCGGCACAATGACGGTCCGCCCTAGATTGAGCTTTAAGGCAGAGAACAACGCGGGCACGGCTGGCTTCAGAACCTTGGCTGCGCCATAGAGTGCCTTCTCATCCTTGTCCTTGAACCGCACGAAGCGGGCGCTCCACGGCTCGGACCAATCGTCCGTCATCTTGAAGGCCAGGGTGAAGGCGTGATCGAGCGGGTGACCGTAGTCGAGGCGTTCGAAGGCCATCCACCCGCCTATGGGCGTGAAAGCGGGCATGGTGAAATCCAGATCTTGAATGCGTCACGCAGGCGTCGCCTGCGGCGCCCCACAATATAGGGTCGAAGCTTGGCTTTCGCAGGGGCTCGGGCGCGCTTCTCGCGCCTGAGGGTCAAGCCGTCTACATCAGCATGCGGTAGTCGTAGCTCGCTTCGCCGTAGCCCTCCATCAGGCGGCCGATCCGGGCGATCTGGCCAGATGTCTCGATGGTGGCGGGTAACTGCGTATAAAGGTCGAAGCTGTTCCAGTTCATCTTAGACAAGCCCAAGACCTCCGTAGCGATGGTGTGTAGGTCCGTTGAGCCGGCGTGCCTGCGGATCAGCAAGGGCGCCGGAATGCGCCGCTTGCCCTGGTAGTAGCGCCAGTTGTTGCGGATCGCCGCCGCACTGCCGTGGACCCAAAGCAAAGCTTCGTTGTCGCTGGTCGGAATGACCGTGCCCCTGGCGACCGGGAAACCATCGACCTGCACCTTGCCACTGACGAGCTTGGAATTGACGTATCGAAAGGCGTCGTCGACCAGGATCTCGATCATGTCGACCTCGTCGACACCGGCCAGACCCTCGATCAGGCCCTCGCGCTCGTCCCGCCGAAACTCGGTGCGTTTATGGATGACGACCCGCCGGGGGAGGGCGCTGCGCGCCTCGAAGAACAACTGCCTGATGGACTCGCCGACCCGCCGGGCATCGTCGCGCGAGAGGAAAGCGTTGCGCCGCCGGCTGTCGAAGGTCGGATTTTCGACCTTACTGAGCCGATACTGAAGACCTTGTCCCTGTTCGTTGAAGATGTGGCTGCAGCCGAGCACCACCTTGCGGCCATCGGGTCCGTGGCGGTCGATGCTGGTGCCGAATCCCACATAGGCGGTGTCGCTCGCGCCCGCCTTCAGCACGAACGGCGTCCTGAAACTCTTGGCGTACAGGGCCAACGACAGCCACCAGCGGATACGGCAGGTTTGGGGATCGGTCAGCGTCTCTTCGTCGATGAACTGGGTGGCGATACCCCGTCGCGCGCAATAGGCCTTCACAAAGTCATGCAGGTCGAAATGTTCAGCCTCGGTCTCGTAAGAGCGCCAGTTCGCCCAACGCCTGGGCGTGATGATCAGGATGACGTTGACGCGGTTCGCGCCGCGCAGCTCGTCGATCGCCTGTACGACCGCACGGGCCGCCATGCGGGCGCCGCGCTCCTTGCCCTCGCCGGGTGCCGGCTCATCCGGCGCACGCCAGGTCTCGTCGCCGGGCCGCGGAATCACCAGGGGCAGGCCAAAGGCCTGCGCGAAGCCGGGGAAGTCCAGGAGGTAGTCGCGCTCGCTATCGCTCGGGGTCGCGGTCTGCTCCAGCATCTGCAGGCGTGGGGCGACGGCTCGCGCTTCGGCTGATGGGCAAACGACGCCCACGCGCACCTCTGGAGAGAGCCCCGACCGCGTCAAACTGAAGTCATAGGGCCTGTTGTTGACGAGGCCCCGGATCGGATGGGGGTCTGAAGGCGTACCGGAAGGCCCCTTGCTGCCGAACAGAAGGTGCGGCTCCGGCACCTTGAAGCCGCGTTGGGTAGTCTTTCCGACGGCGGCATCGGGCAGAACAGCTTCACCGGGTCCGGCCAGGATCGCCGCCGAGACGGGCGCGCGATCAACTGTGAAGTTGAGCCCTGTGTCCTCCCCGGCCGGGCAGGAAAAAGTCGTTCCCGAGCCGAACAGCACGCGGCGCCAGCCTTCAACGGCGCCGTTGAACTTATCGTTGTGTTGGTAGCCGAAAATCCCGATCTTGATGGCCTTCTCGTCCTCCTTGGCGGCGGGAGCGCCCTCGTTGGTAAAGACTTTGACGGTCGGCTTCAGGACCAGCATGGACTCGCGTCCCACCCGGCGAATGTAGAGCAGCACCGCGTCGTGAACCTTAAAGACCGCGGCACCGTGGCGGCGATCCTGGCTCGTCTTCGGATCCCACAATAAGGCCCCTTCCGAGGGCAGGTTGCGGGCACCGGCGATAGACTTGGCCAGGCTGTGTACCAGCAGGTGGGTGATCGCGCCGTCTTCATGACGGAGCTCGCCGGCGTCGAGCGGCGCGCGAACGGGACCTTCGGCCATAGCGTCGCCGAAAACCTCGTGGATCGCCGTCAGCGTGCCCAGGGCCCAGATTCGCCCCTTGTAGGGGACGGCCACCAAGTCCGCGCGCTTGGCTGTCAGCTCTCGCAGCCAGGCCCAGATGCCCTTGTCGGGCATCGTTTGGGGTCGAAAGCTGTAGGCCTCTACCGGGCAGCGCAGCTTGAACGCCGTGCTCTTGAGTAGGCCGCCAATGCGGCCGCTCGGCGCGGTGAATGGGGCGCGAGCGACCTTGTCGACACCCGCCTCGGCGATCAGAGCGAGGGCGTCGTCCCGAGCGGTGCCTGACAGGCCGGCTAGGGCAAGGCGGCGCATCACGTCGTCGAAGGCGGCCCCTGGAATATAGAAGGCGGTCCGCCCTGCCGCTCGGGCAACCGCCAGCAACGCCGCGATCGGCGCGGGAGGAGGGCCATCCCCATAGCCGCACCAATAGAGCGTGCCTGGCCCAGGCCGGCCATAGCTCTCGGTCAGGGCGTCCATAATAGAGCGGTCCCGCCCGCTGTAGCCCATCACGATGAGGGGGGAGTTGGTCGCACGCTCGACCAAGGCGGCGCGCAAGTCCGCGTCGAGCCGTTGTAACTCCGCGTCGGTATTCTTCAGGGCGTCGTATCGGTAGTCGCCATGTAAAGCGACGCACGGCAATTCCCCCGTGCGGTCCGCTCTTATTACCCGATTGGTCGAATCCAGCCCGACCTCGATCGGCGTCACCGAGGTTTCGGCGAGCGCCCTGGGCATCAAACCGTCAAAGTTCGTTGTCCAAACTGACTTCAGTAGGCCAGCCTGGGCCAGGCGCGCGGCGAGCCTATAGCCACCACCCGGCCTGGCAGCCTGCACGTGGCGCTGGAAGAACGCGCGCCGGTCATCTACGACCGGGTAGCAGCTCTCGATGTAGAAGCCATACTCTTCGGGGGCGCCGTCAGCCGGAAATCCGCCTTGGCCATCGAGCCAAACCTGGATCCGCTGCTGCACTGAGCCCAATGACAGCTCGTCGAAACTGCGCTCCACCCCGGGATGGTTCGACAGAAAGATCGAACGCTTCCATTGCCAGACGCAGTTCACCGCCGACGGGACATTGGAGGAAATGGACGCGCCGGCGCCTAGCAGGAGCATGTGGCCGACCTGGGCGTTGACGGCGACAGATCGAACGAAAGCGTCCAGCGCCAAGATGCTCGCGGCCTCGCTCCCTGGAGGTGCCGACGCCGTTCGGGCTTCACCGGCTGAATCGGGGGTAATGACGTCAGTCATCCTGCGCCAGCGCCCCTAAAATTCGCCCTTGGCGACCCCGGCAAATCAGTTCACGAACGCTACACAACGAGAGAAGCCCCTTCGTTGGCCCGCGGCGTAGAGCGACCGCGAGTGTGGTTCCCAGCACAAGCTGAGAACCTTAATCCTTCCTTCATCTTGTGGCAAGGCACCCCCGTGCACCCAACATCTTGGGTCAAAGGTGGAATGACCGGGCAATTTCAGTCGGAGGCCATTGGTCCGGCGTCGCCCTTGAAAATCGCCAGCGCGGCGTCATAGTCGATCTCGTGAAACCCGTGTGGTGTTGCCCGGACGAACTGGCGTATCTCTGCCGGCGAGAATGAAAACTCGGCCGGCAGGCCGAGCTTCCTCTTTGCCGTTCCATCGGCCGAGTTGCATTGCTCGCAGATGACGGCAGCGGCAAACCGTATGGGCGCACGTGTCCCAGACCGGCCATGTCGGAAGGCATCGTCCGCATGGTCGTGGTGGCGGTGCAGACCTGCCGCCCAGCCTTCATGGCGGGAAGCTAGCTTGGGAAACAGCATCGTCCATCTCAGGATTTGAAACCTAGACCGGCCGCAGCCTGGGCATTCCCAGATAGGATCCAGTGCCCGGTAGAGATTTCGACAGTGCGCGCCGTCGAAGGCCTCGTACTCAGCTCCTGTCGGAACGCGGAGGGCAGTGTTACGCTTCTTAGGCATCGTCCAAACTGGCCTCAATACATATCGCGTCTAATATGTCTTCTCGGTGCCTCGGAAGGCCGGAGGGCCCAAAACCTCAGCGTTTATAACTGATTGTATTCGTTGAGTATTTTGCGCCTAACAAGCATTATCGGAAATATATCACCGTCTGGCGTTCGCAATTCGACGCCCGTCTAAGAGCCGTCGGCCTCTCGCGTAGGCGTTACGCATGTTACCGGTTTCTCTAGGCGCGCGCGGGACTGACGCAGTGGGCAATAGTAGACAGGCTCGGCGTGGGCGGCCTGACGGCCGTGCGCCACGTGGAACGCCCGCAGCTTCTTAAATTGATCCAGCGTGGCCCTGCCACCGGTGACGGTCCGTCTGATTCTGTGCGGCTCACGCGGGCTGGCGAAGGCCTGATCCAGCAGTTCGACGCCATCGCTGAAGGGCTCTCTGCAGATGTCATTGGTGACATGACAGACGAAGCCCTGGACAGCTGCCGGCGCTGAAGAACCTGAGCGCGCCCTCGAAGGGCGATAACACGGCTGAAGCGCGCGCTTCACGTGCGGTCGCGGTGCTCGGGCCGCGGCCGGACGACGAAGCCTCCGAGCGGCTCGGGGTCCAGAAGCAGCGCCTTGCCCGGCCCGTCGAGCCGCAGCCAGTCCATCCCCTGCTCAAGGGTTAGCACGCGCGGCTGACGGGAATGCAGGGGCCGGCCCGTGTCGGCCACCGGGGTCGCATAGGCCCGGCCCGGGCGGCCCGTTACGAATGCGAAGCTCTCCAGCGGACCATCGTGGTCGCGCGGGTTCGAGACGTCCCAGAGTCCTGCGAAGTAGCGGATCTGCGCCGAATCGCGCCGCGTCCACCTGACCTCCCAGCGGCGGAGGGGCTCGCCCTTGGCCCGTCCGGGCGGCGCATCGTATTCGATGTAGCTGGTCACCGGGACGAGTGCGCGGCGGCGCACGTAGGGTTGGCGGAAAGCGTCACGTGTGTCGATGGTTTCCAGCCGCGCATGGATGCAGCGGGCTCTCCAATCGTCTACCCTGCCGCGGTGGAAGAAGGGCACCATCCACCAACGCAGGTGACTGGCGACCAGCCCCGCGGCAGGATCTTCTGGATCTTCCGCGCGCAGGACCGGCGCGCGTTCGGTCGGTCTGAACGGAGTGTTTGGGGGGCGGTTCGGCGGCCCATCCGTCACGCGGACCGGTATCTTGAGGGATCGCAGGAAAGCCACGTCGAAACTCGGCTCGAGATAGTATTCAAGGCACATGATTGGCGGTCCCGCTCAGCGTGGCGGGCCGATCGCCAGGCGATGAGCATCCGCTCCGTGAGCTGGCGCCGACAGGGCGCTTCGCCCGCATCAGGACGTCCGCCAGTCGGCCGCTGTGGCGACGTAAAGCTGCACCAGGTCGATGTATCGTTGGCCCTGAATCTGGACCATGGCGCGACGGGCCCGACTGAGCGTGCGTTGGGCATGGGCCACATCGATCAGGGGGCCGCCGCCCAGGCGATAGGCGGTCTCGGCGTCACGCAGCCCTGATTCCGCGGCCGCGTTCGCCTGCTTCAGGCTCTCGATGCCGTTTTGGTCGCTCGCCAGCGCCGCCAGGACGTCCGAGACCTGGACGAACGCGCGCGTCACGGTCTGCTGATAGCGGGACAGCGCGACCCTGGCCTCTGCCTCGGCCTCTCTGCGTCTCGCTTTCAGCGTCCCGCCATCGAAGAGCGGCGCGGTGACGCCGGAAGCCAGGTTCCACCCGCTCGCGGAATAGCTGAAGAGCTTCTCCGGCTGGGTGGTGGTCTGTGTCAGGTCGGCGGAGAGCCGGATGTTTGGGTACTGGTTGGCGGCCGCGATTCCGATCGCGGCGGTGGCGGTGCGCAGGTCGGCCTCAGCCGCGAGAATGTCGGGTCGCCGGCGAACCAGGTCCGACGGCAGGCTGATCGGTACGGTCGCAGGCGATGCCAGCGCCGCGAGCTCGAAGTCCGGCGCGCGGTACGCCGCGGGCGACTTGCCGACCAGGAGGGCCATCTGGTGACGCGCGGTGGCCAGGGCGCGCTCCAGCGGCGGCAACAGCGCCTCGTCCTCCGCGAGCTGACCGACGCTGACCGACAACGCCGACCGGGCCTCCCCCCCGGCGGCCTGCGCCTTCTGGATCATCCCGATGACCCCGCGGTCGGCGGCGACGATGCCGCGGACTTCGACTATCTCGGCGCGCAGGGCGGCGATCCGCATCGCCTGCAGCGCGACGTTGCCGGAAAGAGCCAGGTAGGCGGCGTCGGCGCGGCGGGCCTCGGCGTCCACCCGGGCGGCGGCCGACTCCACGCGGCGGCGGCGACCACCGAACAGGTCGAGGTCGTAGGAAACCGAGCCGCCGATAGAGAAGAGGTTCAGGGTCCGGCTCGGGAAGCCGGTGAAGCCAAACGATTCGGTGTTGACCCTTTCCTTCCGGGCGCCGCCTTTGGCATCGAGTTGAGGTAACTCCGCGCCGCGTTCCGCGGCCAGCTGCGCTTGCGCCCGCTCCAGAGTCGCGGCCGCTTCGTCCACACTGGGGCTGTCCGCGAGCGCTTGCCGGATCGTCTGGTCGAGTTCGGTTGACTGGAACGCCTGCCACCATGGACCGGCGACCCGCGCGTCCGGTGACAACTGCACCTCTGGGGTAGCGGGGTCTCCGGCCATGGTGTAGCCGCCGGCGGCCGGACCGCGAGGCGCGTCCGGAGGGACGAAATCTGGCCCGACGGTTGTGCAGGCGTTGAGCGCCAGCGTGGCGGCGACGGCAAGGACGCCGTTGAATCTAGTCGGCAGCGGCATGTGTCGGCGCTCCGCCCGGCTGCCCCGGCTTACGCAGGAGTAGCAGCATGGGCATGCAAACGAGGGTGATGATGAGCATCAGCTTGAAGGAGTCGATGTAGGCGACCATCGTCGCCTGGCGCGTGATCTCGGCATTAAGGGCCATGAGTCCTGCCAAGCTTTGCGGGTCGAAGATCGCGGGCAAGCCGTCGCGAATGACGGGGTCGCTGGTCACAATGTTGGCCGCCAGGGACTCGTGCATGCCCTGGGTGTTGGCGACCACCAGCGCCTGCATGATCGATATGCCGACACTCGACCCCAGATTCCGGACCAGGGTGTTCACGGCCGTACCCTCCGCGCGCAGCGCCGGCGACATGGTGGCGAACGCTAGGGTGGACAGAGGAACGAAGATCATCCCGATCCCGAAGCCCTGTAGGATACCGGAGACAACCAGCGGACCGCTCGCCATCGACAGGTCGAAGTGCGACATCTGCCAGAAGGCTATGGCGCTTAGCACAAGGCCTGAGAGCAGCAGAAGCCGCGTGTCCATCCGTCCGATCAGGCGTCCGACGACCAGCATGCCAAGGAACGAGCCGATGCCGCGTGGCATGCTGACGATACCGGCCGTCAGCACCGGATAGCCGAGCAGAACCTGCATCAGCGGGGGGAGCAGTGCCATGGCGGAGTAGAGCAGGATCCCGACGAAAAAGCCGAAAATGCTGGCGACGACAAAGTTGCGATCCCGCAACAAATTGCGATCAAGGAAGGGATGGTCGGCCGTCATCGTGTGGATCGCGAACACCCACAGTCCGATCGCCGCAAGGATAGCTTCAGCCCAGACTTCCCGCGAGAGGAACCAGTCTTCGCCCGGGCCGCGGTCTAGCATCAGCTGGAATGATCCGATGAAGAGCGTAAGCATCCCGAAGCCCAGGAAATCGAACGGCTTAACCGCGCCAGGACGGTCGCTGGATATGAACAGCCAGACGCCGGCGAGCGACAAGATGCCGATGGGCAGGTTGATGTAGAAGCACCACCGCCAGGAGAAGTACTCGGTCAGATAACCCCCGACCGCCGGTCCCAGGATCGGTCCCAGGATCACGCCGGCCCCGAAGATGGCCATCGCCTGCCCGTGCTTCTCCGGCGGGTTGATGTCGAGCAGTACCGCCTGGGAGAGCGGCATCAGCGCCGCTCCGAACACCCCCTGCAGCAGGCGGAAAATCACTAACTCCGGAAGGCTCGTGGCGATGCCGCAAAGCATCGAGGCGATCACAAAGCCGGAGATCGAGACCAGGAACAGACGCTTGCGCCCGACCCGACCAGCCACCCAGCCGGTCAGCGGGGTCATGATCGCGGCGGCGATGATATAGGACGTCAGCACCCATCCGATCTGTTCGGGACCGGCCTGGACGCTGCCCTGGATGTGCGGCAGGGCCACGTTGGCGATGGTGGTGTCCAACGTGTTCATCGTGGTTGCCAGCATGATCGAGATGGTGATCGGCCATCTGTTCGCCGCGTCCCGCGCTTCGCTCATCGCAGCGCGGACCTAGCTGACGCGGCCGGGCGCGCGCACATCGACCTTAACCTTGGCCGACAGTCCGGCCCGCGCGGCCATGCCCGGCGGGGTCCGGTCGAATTCGATACGGACCGGAAGGCGCTGCGTGACCTTGACCCAGTTGCCGGTGGCGTTCTGGGCGGGGAGCACCGAGAACGCTGCGCCCGTTCCCGGAGAGAAGCTCGCGACATGACCCCGGAGACTGCGCTCCGGATAGGCATCGATGTCGATCTCGACCGGCTGCCCGATCTTCATCTTGGCGAGCTGGTCCTCCTTGAAGTTGGCCTCGACCCACGGCTGGCCGGACAGCAACCAGAAGGCCGTCTGAGACGCGTTGAGGTAGGTCCCAAGCGGCAACTGCGTCACGCGGGCCACCACGCCGTCGGCGGGCGCGACCACGGTGGTGTAGGACACGTTGAGCTTCGCCCGCTCCAGCTGCGCCTGCGCCTGCATGACGGCCGGCGCGGCCGCGGGCGCGAGATTGGGGTCGCCGCCGAGGCCAGCCAGCGCCTGGGCCGCGGCCTGCTCCGCGACCGCCAGGCGCTCGCGCGCCTGCTGCACGGCGTGGTCGGCCTGGTCGGCCTGCTGCTGGGATGCGACGCCCGCGGCCGCCAACTGACGCTGGCGGGCCGCATCGCGGATCGCATAGGCGAGGGCTTCGCGAGCGCCCTGAACGCTGGCCTGCTGCTGGCGATAGGCGGCGCGGGCGGCGTCCACCTGCAGGCCGATGTTGGCGACCTGGGCGGCGGCGGCCTGGGCGTTGGCCTGGTAGTCGCGCGCGTCCAGCCGGAACAGCACCTGGCCACGCCGCACGAACTGGTTCTCATGGACGTAGATCTCGACGACCCGCCCCGCGATCGATGGGGCCACGGGGGCCTTGGCGATCTGGACGTAGGCGTTGTCAGTGGTTTCGAAGCGACCGCTGATCAGGACGAGATACGCAACGACCGCCAGGATGATCGTGGGTCCGATGATCATCAGCGCGACACGCCAGCGGCGCAGAAATGACTGCCGCCGCGGGGGACTCGCCACGGTCACGCCCTCCTCAACATGAGCCTCAACGGTATCCTTCATTCAGCGGCCTCGTCGTCGGGCGACTCGATGGTTATGTCCGTCAAGCGCTCGCGCAGGCGGCCGAGGGTGGCCTGCAACCCCAGGAGTTCCGCATCGGAAAAGTCGCGGAAGCATTCGGCCTGCAACTGGTCGGCGGCGGCGAACATCTCGGGGAGCAGGTCACGGGATTTGCGCGTCAGGTGAACCCGCCACTTGCGGCGATCGGCAGCATCGGGCCGGCGCTTGACGTGGCCGCTCTTCTCGAGCCGGTCGACCGCCTCGCCGAGCGCGACGCGGGTGATGTCCAGGCGTTTGGCGAGCGAGGCCTGGGTCTGCCCATCCTCCCGCGAGAGATAGGTGATGATCCGCCGGGTCGAACCCGTGAGGCCGACATTGCGCATCCGCTGATCGAACGCCGATCGCAGCAGTCGCGTGACCTCAGCCAAGGCGAAGGCCGTATCGAAGCTCGCATACGCCCGCTGGCGAGCCGGATCGGGCACAGTGGCAGCTTGAACATCGACTGGTTTTGAGCGCGTAGCCATGAGACGTAATGCGCCTTATCATTATGTGCCTTGCAGTGGAAGGATGAGCGCGTGACGAACCACCGGTCGGAGACCTTCCTGGGTGATGAGGGGCTGGCCCTTGCCGCCGACTGTTACGGTGCGCCACGACGGGGCACCGTGTTGCTGGCTCACGGTGGCGGCCAGACTCGGCATGCCTGGGCCAAGACCGGCGTGAGGCTGGCTGAGGCCGGTTGGCGCGCCGTCGCGGTCGACCTGCGCGGTCACGGCGACAGCGGCTGGTCGCCGACGGGCAACTATCAAATCCAGCGCTTCGCTGCGGACCTAATTCAAGTCGCCGCGCAACTTGGCGATCGTCCCGCGCTTGTGGGCGCCTCGCTGGGCGGGATCGCAGGCATGATGGTCGAGGCGGTTGCGGCGCCTGGGACGTTTTCATCCCTCACCCTGGTCGACATCACGCCGCAGATGGAGCCGGCCGGTGTGGCAAAGGTCATGGGCTTCATGTCGGAGCGCGTCGAGAGCGGCTTCGGCAGCCTTGAGGAAGCCGCCGAGTTCATCGCCAGCTACCTGCCCAACCGCCCGCGGCCCAAGGACCTTAAGGGCCTGGACAAGAACCTGCGCCGCCACCTCGATGGCCGCTATCGGTGGCACTGGGACCCCCGGTTCGTGACGAGCGTGCGGGAGGGGCGCGAGGGCCACTCTACGGCAGACTTCGCCGCCCGCATGGGCGCCGTACGGATACCGGTGCACCTCATCCGTGGCCGGATGAGTGAACTGGTCTCGGCGGAGGCCGCAGCGGCCTTCCTCGCTGCCGTGCCGCACGCCCGGTTCACGGATGTCGAGAACGCCGGCCATATGGTCGCCGGGGACCGCAATGATGCGTTCATCGAGGCCGTTGTGAGCTTCCTGGCCGGCGTAGACGCCGCGGAGCCGCAGAATGGCTGATGCAGCGCTACCGCCCGGGCTCGATGGCGAAGCCCTGCAACGGGCGCTCGGCATTGCGCCGTTTCATGCTTGGCTCGGCCTGCGGATTCTCAGTTCAGGCGACGGGCGTCTGGAGATTGAGATGCCGTGGCGCGACGAGATCGTCTCCAATCCGCGGATTGGGTCGGCGCACGGCGGCGTGCTGGCAAGCCTCATCGATCTGGCCGGCATGTACGCCATCCTAACCCAGACCACGGCGGTCAGCGCGACCGCGGGCCTGCACGTGGACTACCATCGCCCCGCGACGGCAGGGCCGATTCGGGTGCGTTCCGAAGTCGTGAAACTGGGCAGGTCTCTGTCGGTCGCCTCGGCAGAATTGTTCGGCCCCTCGGAGCGGTTGGTGGCCAGCGGGCGAGGATCCTACCTGATGCGTTGAATGCCGAAGCTAAATGCACACCTATGCCTATCGGCCCCGGAGGAGCATGCATGAACACTCTCGATGCTCTGTTCGCGCTGCGAGCCGGTGGGCATCGCGAGCTGGAGCAGGTGTCGGCGCACTGTTTCCACAACGAGCGCCTGTTGACCGGACCGAGCCAGTTCGACGCGGAACTGCAAGTCTGACTGCGCGACGCCTACGCGCTGTCGTTCTGACCTGCGACTTGGTCGCATTTCGCATTCATCGCATCGAGCGAGGGCGTCGCACGGAGTATTCGACGTCTTCGCCTGATGGTCTTCGCTTGGTTTTGCCTGGCGGCCGGCGGGACTCGCTAAGGCGGGGCTAGACCCAAGCGCATGAGCTGGGGCCAGTTATATACCTAGCAAAGCAGCCCGAACGATGACAGATTCGCCAGTGCGTGACAGGCCGTCATCCAGGCCGCATGCTTTGCATGATGGACTGAGGCCCGCCGCCCTTATCGCCGACAAGGCTTACGCCGCCGACCACCTCCACGAGGCGCCAGATCGGCGCCCAGCCCGTCATCTCGCCACGGCCCGACCGCGCCCGCATCTGCCAAGCCTGGGCTTAGACGCCCGAGCGCTTCAGGCTCAACCTCGTCCACTTGACCTCGGGACTGAACACCTAGGCGGCTGGCGGCGTCGTGGATGATCCCGCCGGACCCGCGCCTCCAGGTCCACGTACGAAAACAGCGACCCTGTCCGCTCGTCAGACCCCGCATGCGCCACCCTCAAGCTCCTGCTCGAAGAAGTGAATCATGCGGAGTCCCGCGCCGCCACGGACTTCTTCAACAGCCTGCTAGATGTCAGTCTCGTCGTGAGGTGGTCTGGCGATATTCTGAAGCGGTGCGGTCTCGGTCGTCCAGGCTTTGCAGATGGCTTCGAAGGGTTTGGGTCTGGCAAGGGCCTTCGGTCGATTGGCGAAGTATTAAGCACCGACGAAGACGGCCAGGTGCTCGCGTAGCTGTTTGTGGCTCCCGTAATGATTAGCTGCCGACTGAGGGGTCCTTGATCGTTCGGTTCGTTGGCGCGTCGGACGCTGGAAGTCTCGGAGCAGACTGCGCCTGACGAGAGACATCGCGCATACCGAAGGCGAGATCGCCTACTATCTTGACCGTCTGGACGTCATGGATGAGCAAGTGGCGAAAGCTTCGACGACCAGACGGCCCACCGTGAGGCCTTTGGTCAGGCCGTCGCGGCGCTGGAGCGACGCAAGGGACGGCTCACCCAACGGCAGCTCGAACTTGCGGAGCGGGAGGAGATGATCCTGGTGTTCGGCGAGCGTGAAGCAAAACCTATGGGCTACGCGCACGCGCCGAAGCTACCGGCCTCTACCGAACGCCTTGTTGACCAGAGCGCGCTCGACCGCATGGAAAGGCGCATCTACGCGGATCCGAACCTATTGAGGATTAGACGGTGTACGGTCGAACACCCTTCGGCACCATCAAGCGAATGCCAGACGGCGGTAGATACCTTACCCGAGGTCTGCGGAAGGTGAAGGCTGAAGCGGCTCTATCGGTCCTGGCGTTCAACATCATCCACGCCGTTAACGCCTTCGGGTCCCAAAAAGATAATCGGCAGGAGCTGAGCGGCTTCTCAGCTCTTCCATTTTCGCCCGGACTGCGACTTGTTCGCGAAATTATGCACAGCCTACCAACCCTTCGAATTTTGTCGCTGTCCCCCTCGCTTCAGCTCCCGCGTGACCGCAAGTAGTCAGGAACTGGATCTAAGGCGGGGACACCGGCCCTGGCTAAAAGTCCCACAGTCTGTTGCGCCGCCGTTTAGTGTGACTTTTGTGGAGCGGTCGTCGCCGAATCCGTCGTGTCCGCTCTAAACGATTGACAAGCATCTGCTTCGGCCGGAGCCTCCTGAAGGAAGCTGTCCCTAGAGAGTAAGCGGTGTTCTGAAACCACGGCCGCCACGGAAGCGGGCCAGGCCGGCAGCGGATGTCGCAGGCTTCTGGTGGAGCGGGCTTCAGGCGCGAACCGTTGCGGCGTACCTACGGTAATGCATGGCGGCCCGTTCAGGGTCAAACGGTGTGCGCTCGTCGAGGAGGGCCTTCGGGAGGGCGTCGAGATGCGTGTGCCAGCCGGCGGCGACCTCCAACACATATTGCGTCGGCAGATCAGTCTGCACGAGCGTCAGCCGGGACGTCGCAGGACCGAGCCTGGAAATTGTGATCTTCACATCAGAGCGCGGATGTTCGGGGTGAGGCCAGGTCCACCTCAATGTCGTGCCAGGCGTAACTTCCAAGACCTCGCCATCGACGTTGCACTGGCCTTGCAGCCGAAAACGACCGTTGGGCCGCAGCTCCACCTCTGCTTCGGACAGCCAGTGCCCGAGAGCTTGCGGCGAGGTGACAGCCCTCCAAACGTCCTCTGCCGGGTACGGGAAATCCCGCTCGAAACGCAGATCGTGTCGACCGTCGGGTGAGGTACCTACCGTGCCAAGCGGCGCTTCTTCCATTGCCCGTCCTCGATCCAGAGCTGGCGGGCATGACAATACGACTCCGGCGCGAGCGGTCCAATTGAACCTCCGACCTGGGTGGCCGCGAAACGTCTTTGACCTCATGCTCGAAGGCAGACGTGCATCGCGACCGTGTCCGGCCCCGGCCTCGCTCAGACCACGCCAGCGGCGCGCGCGTAGTTCCAAGGCATGAGCTGTTCGATCTGGCTCTGCGGGTGGCCTTCGACGATGCGGCTGATGACGCTGGCGATGTAGGCCTGCGGATCGATGTCGTTGAGCTTGGCGGTCTCGATGAGCGAGGCGAGGATGGCCCAGTGGTCGCCGCCGCCGTCGGAGCCGGCGAAGAGGCTGTTCTTGCGGGTGAGCGCCAGGGGCCGGATGGAGCGCTCGACGGTGTTGTTGTCGAGCTCGATGCGACCGTCGTCGAGGAAGAGGGTGAGGCCGGTCCAGCGCGAGAGCGCGTAGCGGATGGCCTCTGCGAGCTTGGTCTTCTGGCTGATGGTGGTGAGCTTGGTGCGCAGCCAGGGCTCCAGATCCTCGATGACGGGACGGCTGCGTGCCTGGCGGGCTGTCTGGCGAGCCTGATGATCCTGGCCACGGATATCCGCCTCGATGGCGTAAAGCGCCTTGATCCGATCCAGGGCTTCGCTGGCGATCGGCACGGGCCCTGCGGCGGCCAGCTCATAGAAGCGCCGGCGCACGTGGGCCCAGCAGAAGGCGAGCTGGACCTGCCCCTTCTCAGCCAAGGGCCGGTACCCGCCATAGCCGTCCACCTGCAGCACGCCGCTGAAGCCGGCGAGATGGGCCATCGGCCGCTCGGCCTTGCGATCGGGGGCGTAGACATAGGCCACCGCCGGCGGATCGGACCCGCCCCAGGGGCGGTCGTCGCGGGCATAGGCCCAGAGCTGACCGGTCTTGGTGCGGCCACGTCCGGGATCGAGTACCGGGGCCGTGGTCTCGTCGGCGAAGAGCTTGGGGGATCGTCGGAGCGCCTGCAGCAGGTGCTCGTGCACCGGCCGAAGCAGGAAGGCCGCTCGCCCGGTCCAGTCCGCCAGGGTGGAGCGATCGAGCTTGATGCCCTGTCGGGCGTAGATCTGGGCCTGGCGGTAGAGCGGCAGGTGATCGGCGTACTTGCTCACCACCACATGGGCGACCAGGGCCTCGGTGGGGATCCCGCCCTCGATCAGCCGGGCCGGGGCCGGCGCCTGGATCACCACATCCTCGCAGGCGCGGCAGGCGTACTTGGGCCGCCGCACCACCAGCACCCGGAACTGGGCGGGCACGATGTCGAGCCGCTCGGCGCGGTCCTCGCCGATCAGGTGCAGGGCACCGGCGCAGCAGGGGCAGGTCTTGTCCTCCACATCCACCACGGTCTCGATCCGCGGCAGGTGCTCAGGCAGCGCACCGCGGTTAGATCGGCGCTTGGCGGCCATAGCGGCTTTCCGCTCCGGATCGCGGGCTTCCTCATCGGCGGCCTCAGCGGCGGCTTCCTGCTGGACCTCTTCCAGGGCCAGCTCCAGCTGATCCAGCGGCAGGGTCTCGGCGCGCCGGCCGAAGCGGTGACGCTGCATCTCCTTGATGATCTGACGAAGCCGCTCGGCCTCGGCGGCGTGGGCCGCGCGCTCGGCCAGGATCAGCGCCTGAAGCGCTTCGACATCCTGTGGCAGAGCATCGGCCAGGCCCGTCATGACCGGGAGTACAGCACATCAAACGCGCCTTGAGGCGCCCCTACGAACAGGCTGAGTCATCTCGCCGCAGGTCTGACCATCACCCCGCTGCGACGGGCGTGCGGGTCCGCCGGGTCTGATGCACCCGCCGCCAATCGAGCCCCTCCAGCAGGGCTCCAAGCTGGGCCGAGGTAAGCCGCATCACCCCGTCCTGAATCTTGGGCCAGCGGAACTCCCCGTCCTCCAGCCGCTTGGCGAACAGGCACAGCCCCGTACCGTCCCAGTAGATCAGCTTGATCCGATCGGGGCGCTTGGCGCGGAAGACGTAGACCGTCCCGCAGAACGGATCGGCGGCCATCTGCTCGCGCACCAGCCCGGCCAGGCCCTCGGCGCCCTTCCGGAAATCCACGGGCTTGGAAGCCACCAGCACCCGGACCGATCCGGCCGGTCCGATCACCGCCCGGCCCGCAGGGCGCCGATCACCGCCACCGCCATCCGCGCGTCGGCCTCCCGGCCGATCCGCACGCGGGCGCCAACCAGCTCGACCTCGATCGCGCCATCCACGGCCTCGGCCGGCTCTGGGTCCGCATCCTCGACGACCACCTGTGCGAAGGCCGCACGCTTCGCGTCCCGCCGCCAGGTGAACACCTGCGTCTTCGCCAGGCTGTAGCGATCCGCCACCTCGCCGACGCTCGTCTCGTAGCTCTCCGCCACGATTTGGGCCTTGGTCTCTGGACTCCAGCGCCGCCTGTGACTGGCCCCCGTGATCCGACGCGCCGCAGGCACCATCAGCACATCGTCACCAGGCATCATCACCACACCAAGCTAACCGGCCTGGACTCTCGGCGATCAGATCACCTGCGTGAAGGTGGGGTCAGGACGCCGCTTACCCTAGAGAGACAGCTGGCGGGAGAAAACTATGAGAATTCTACGCGACAGACGGCGGCGCGCGCTTGCGTGCTCGGCGAGTACGTTCCTGTTGTCGGCCGCAGCGACAGCTGTTCCTCTAGGCGCTTGGGCGCAATCGGCCGACCAGGGGCCGACCATCGGCGAGTTGGTCGTCACCGCCCAGAAGCGGTCGGAAAATCTGCAAGACGTGCCGGTGGCCGTCACCGCTTACACGGCGGAGATGCGCGACTCAACCGGCATCGTAACGGCTCAGGATCAGTTCAATTTCACGCCTGGCGTGAACTACTATCCCGGCGTAGACCGCATCACGATCCGCGGCATCGGCCGCGTCACCACCGAGATTGGGACCGACCAGGGCGTGGCGGTGTATCAGGACGGCTTCTACGTCGGCAGCGCAAGCGGCCTGAACGCCTCCAGCCTGGGCATCGAGCGCACCGAGATCCTGCGTGGGCCACAGGGCACCCTCTACGGCCGCAACTCCATCGGCGGTGCGGTGAACGTCATCTCCCGCCGGCCCGACAAAGAGTACAACGGCGAGGTCCGCGCGACCTTTAACAACTACTCCGGCGTGACGTTCGACGCCCGCGTGTCGGGCCCAGTCAACGACAACCTTCGCCTCTCGGCTCAGATCACCGCGTTCCAGCAGGAGCAAGGCTACTACAAGAACACCCTGCCGTCGCCATCCGCCGGCTCAGTGCCCGGCGGTCCGAACGGCGCCGGACCGCTGCTGAACACCGCGACCGTCCTGCCGGTCACCCTCAACCCCCAAGTGGGCGACGAAGGCGAAGGCACCGGCCACGGCCGCACGATCAACCTCCAGGCGGACTTCAACCTCGGTGAGAGCTTCGAAGGCTGGTTGCGTTACGTCAACATAGACAGCCACACTCGGCCGCGCGACCAGGTCGGCATCAGTGAGTGGTCGCTGCTGCCGCTGATCGTCCCGAACGTGTTCACCGGCTTCCAGCCTGACCAGAACCCGGGCATTAAGAACCACCGCGCCTTCTTCCACAACCGGGCGACCGACAACCACCTGCATGACTCCCACCAGGTGATCGGCGAGTTCATCTGGCACGCCAGCGGCTTCGACGTGAAGTACCTCGGCGGCTACAACACATACGAGGTCAACAACTTCATCGACGGCGATGCGACGGGAGATCCCAACTTCAGGACGCCCGGTCTGTTTGGTGGCACGACGATCGCCCGCAACGACATCGCCTACCGCACCGACTACGGCGGGCGGTCTTTCAGCCACGAGATCAACATCACCTCGACGGACGATGGTCCGATCCAATGGCTGGCAGGCGCCTACTACTTCCGCGACAAGATCTTCGTGCATTTTGACGTGCCGGTCTTTGGCGAGGCGGGCCTCGTTCAAACGACCGACTACCTGTTCCCGGCGTCGAACTTCTTCACCGCAGGCCTCCAGACTGCGATCGGCGCCGTGCCGTCCCGCCCGGTAGCAAATCCGGAGAGCCTGCTCTACGAATTCCAGGGGGACCTGAACACCGAGTCGTACGCCACCTTCGGTCAGGTCGACTACCGGCCTAACGACCAGTGGCACTTCATCGCGGGTCTTCGCTATTCGAAGGACCACAAGCGCGGTTACGAGTTCCAAGAAGCCATCACCCAGATCGTCTTGGCTGACCAGGCAACGGCCGCGGGCCTCGATGCGGTGCTGCTCGGCGCCGGGGTCGCGGGGTGGCCGAGGTATCCGGCGGGCCATCCGCTCGCCGGCCAATTCGTGCAGGACTATGTGTTCGGCAGCTGCAACGGCGCGGGCACCACCGCCGCCGCGGCGGCGCAGGGCATCCGCCCGGTCAGCCCGGTCACGGCCACTCAGGGGCCGTGCCCCGGACAGCGGAACTTGAAGGACTCCTGGTCGGCGGTGACCGGCACCGCGGCCGTCGAGTACAGCCCTAGCGAGGACACCAACTTCTACCTGCGTTACTCGCGGGGCTACAAGTCGGGCGGCTTCAACCTGGGCCAGCTAGCGCCTGGCGCAACTGTGGGCTCCGAGCATATCGACGCCTACGAGGCGGGCTGGAAGCAGGACTTCGGTCGCGCGCTGCAGATCAACGCCGCTTTCTACTACTATAACTACGAGGGTCTCCAGACCCTGAACGGCCGCGTGACGCAGGTCAGTCCGCCGATCATCATCAACGAACTGGTCAACATCCCGAAGTCGCGCGCCTATGGCGTCGAACTCGAGACCCGCTGGGCGCCGGTTGAAAACCTGTTGATCATGGCCAACTACGCCTACATCAACAACAAAATCAAAGAGGCCTGCTGCTTCGTCGACTTCTCGGATCCCATGGGCGTGCAACCCGGCGCCAATCCGGTGCCGGGTCAAGCGGGCGCGCAAAACCTGGCCGGCAACCGCTTGCCCGGCTCGCCGCGGCACAAGATCGCTGCCAGCGTCAGCTACACCTTCAACTTCGAACCGGGCGACCTGACGGTGTCGGTCGTCGAGGATTGGCACAGCAGCTTCTACAATTCGCTGTTCAACAATCCGCACTGGTTCGTGAAGGGCGCGGCGCAGACCAACGCCCGCGTGTCCTGGACGTCATCGAGCAAGAGCTACGAGATCATCGGCTCGGTGCGGAACCTGTTCGACAAGGAGATCCCGACGGCCTTCACCACCCTGGGGCCAAACAACAACTTCTACGAACTCCTGTCTTTGCAGCCGCCCCGGGTCTGGACGCTCGAAGTTCGGTACAACTTCTGATCCCTTGAGCATAGGAGGAGCCGGAAGCGATTTGCTCTTGAGGCCTCGGGTCTGTGCGAGGATGGTGCGTCGGCGGGCCTCGCCCCGTCGACGTCCACGCCCCGGATGAGCGCCCACCGGGCTGAAGCCCCTTCAAGGAGGGAGGCGCGCCCGGCCAGAGGCATACTTGCCCCTCCGATGGTCCGGCGGCGTACGCTCCGTGAGCGCGCCGTTGTCACCGAATGGCGGAATCGCTGTTAAGTGATTAAGTTGAGCCTGGCGGCAGTCTAACGTGAGCGCCGCCTCGACGCCAAATGCCACTCCTCAACGCACGATCTCGAAACTAGATTTGACCGCATCCGCTCCAGAAGTCGAAGGAGGGTCGGCCGATCGGCACGAGTGATGCTTTGGCCGGTAACTTGGTTCAGCCAAGTTACCGGCGCGATTAGTTCCGGGAGAACGCTGTTTGCGATTTTTCCACCCTCCACGATCCACTCTCCTTGCGTCTTGAGTCGAGGGACGGCGCTTTACCAACCGCAGGCTTTCAAGCGTCCGTGCCAATTGTCAGTGCGGTGTCCGCTCGAGTTCCTAACGCCGTGCGAATTCCGACTGAAACAGGCCTTCGTTGTCGAGCACAGAGACCAGGACGCGCGACTGGGGACGGGGTATAGCAAAGGTCCCGGACCTTCCCGATCGAAGCCTCTGCGCATGAGGCGGGTGACGTCAGAAATGATGAACCCGGGCCATTCCAGATCGTAGCCCCCCCCCCGGTGCTCGCCGATCGTGCCTACGTCGCCCACAGGCTTCGCGACCACCTTGAGGAGATCGGGGCCGCAGCGGTCATCCCGTCCACCCGCTCACGCCCAACCCCGACCACAACTCGAAGATCTCCCCTCCGCCTTCCTGGGTGCCTACAACCTCGCCAGGAACTGAAGACTTTCGCGGCTTCACAATCTACGGAGCCACCTGCAAGGTCTGGGGCGATGCAGCTGGATCTATGTAAGCGGCGCTGCGAGGCCACGATCCGCGGCGGCGGCCGGCGAGGCCAGGTCGCTCTTCTGGCTGACCAGCTCGAGCCGGGCGCTGAGCCAGGGCTTCAGGTCGGCAGGATCGGCGCGCTCTTCTCCTGGCGGACCACCCGCCGCTCGTCGGCGGTTCGGCTGCGGATCTCGGCTTCGACGGCGTAGAGCTGTCGGATGGCGATCGTTTCGGCGGCGATGGCGTCTTCGCCGGGCTCTTCTCGTCCAGCAGCTTGTGGAACTAGCGCCGGGCGTGCGTCCAGCAGAAGGCGAGCTCGACAGCCCCCTGCCTGGCCAGCGCCTTGAGGCACCATAGCCCTCGATCTACAGCACGCCGCGGTAGCAGGCCAGGTGCAGCGCCGGCGACGAGGTCGCCCGACCGCCGGCGTAGACGAACGCCACGCCCGGCGGCTCCGGTCCGCCCCAGGGGCGATCTGCGCGGGCGGAGCCCCAGAGCTGCCCGAGCTTCGTGCGGCCTCGGCCGGGGTCCAGAACCGGCGCTCGGTCTCGTCGGCGAAGAGCTTTCCTGAGCCCTTCAACCTGGCAACCGGCCGCGCGTGCAGCGGCCTCAGCAACTCAGCCGGTCCAGTGCGCCAGGGTCGAGCGATCGAGCACGAGGCGGGCGTACATCTGCGCCTGCCGGTACTGCGGCGTGTGGTCCGCGTACTTGGCGACCACGACGTGGGCGACGGTGGCCTCGGTCGGCAGGCCGCCCTCGATCAGGGGCGTCAGCGCCGGGGCCTGCACCACCACCTCTTCGCTGGTTCGGCAGCCGTCCTTGGGACGGCGGATCACCAAGGTGCGGAAGGTCGCCGGGAGCACGTCCAGGCGCTCGGCGATGTCCTCGCCGATCTGGTGCAGCGCGCCCGCGCAGCAGGGGCAGGTCTTGTCGTCGATGTCGATCACCTGCTCGACCCGCGGCAGGAGCCCGGCAGCGATCCACGGTTGGCCCGCCGCTTCGCCGCCATGGCGGCCTTCTCGGCCGGCGCGCTTTGAGGCGCCCCCACGTGCACCCTGAGTCATCTCGCCGCAGGGGTCAGGAGGCCTTCCGCGGCGCCCATGTCCGCTGCCGCGACAGCACTAGCGTCCACTCCATCCCGGCGATCAAGGCCGAGAGCTGCACCGCGCTCAGCCGCATCGCCCCGTCGGTGATCTGCGGCCACTGGAGGCCGCCTTGCTCCAGGCGCTTGGCGTAGAGCACCAGGCCAGATCCATCCCAGTACAGCAGTTAATTCTGTCGACCCGTTTCGCCCGGAAGACGTAGACGACGCCCGAGGAGGGGTCCGTCCTCAGCTCCTCCTTCACCGCCCGCGCCAACCCGTCGATGCCGCCGCAGAAGTCCACCGGCCGGGTCGCCACCAGCACCATCACGCCCGCCGACGGGCCCGATCCCGGGTTCACCGCCGCCACCGTTCTGGTCTCGGCGCCGCGCTCGATGCGCACGGTCACCCCGTCGATCTCGACTTCGATCCCGCCCTGGGCGCTCCGCTTGCGGCGCCTCTTTGGCGTCACCACCACCGGCGGCGCTTCCATGGGCTCGATGACCACCGGCACGAACTTCCGGGACGCCACCGGCGACTTTCGCGCCTCTCGTAGCCAGCCGAACAACTGCTGGGGCGGGAGATCGCCGCCGCGCCACCTCGGACACCACGGCCCCCGGCGTCATGGCTCCCAGCATGATCACCGCCTTGGCGTCCTCCGACCATCTGCGACGCCTGCCGAGCTCGGTGATCACTTCCGCCCGCAGCACAAGCGGCTTCGGCTCGAGCGTAAGCTCGAAACTATGCGCGTGCCGATCCTACCTGCCGCCAGGATCGTCCACTCTCACCGCGAATCCTCAATTCGAGAGGTGGGGTCACGGCTCCGCTTACGGATCTATTCAGGTTCAACCCAGTCCACTGACGTCAAACCGGTGGAGGGCTGCTTCCTTTGTGTTGTGAGATGGAGGCAGCTTGGATGACGTCTCCGTATTTGGGGACCTTCGCGAGCGGGCGCTCCCTTGGCGTGGAAAGTGATGCACGCGCACCTCGTACGCCCCCTGGGAGATCAAAGCCGTCACCGCGGCTCCATCGTCACCAGCCGGTCTCGACGCAATCACCCGCGGAAGGCTCCGCGGGTGCGCCAACCCTGTCCCATTCGAATGGGCGGTCTAATCGAAGCGGTACGTTAGGGTCACACCGTACGTACGCGGCATGCCCGTGTAGTGTAGGAGCACGTCGTTCACGTGCACCGCCGAGGTCCAGTAGTGCTTGTTGGTCGCATTGCGCATCCAGGCCTGAGCCGTCCACGCGCCCGCATCTACACCTGCCCGAAGGTCAACCAGAGCATAGCTGGGCAAAGTCAGCGGATCGTTGGGGTGGTTCGTTGGGCAGGGGCCGACCGGTGTCGCTGAGGCCGCGCCGGAGCACGTCACGTAACCGCCAAACACCGGGAACACACCGGAGGTCCCAGCATTGCGGAAGGCCGGGATCGGCGTCTCGTTGACAAAGAAGTTGTGCGTCTTAGACGCGAACTGCACGGAACCTCCGACGTAAGCCGTCATGGTGTCGTTCATCTGCCAGCGATATTCGGCATCCACCGATCCCTGCCACTTCGGCGCAAGAGGAAAGGATTGACCAGTGAAATCGGCGTATTGGCTGTAGGCGTCAAAGTTATAGTAGTGACCTGCTTGGCAAGCGATTAGCCCTGGCACTGTCGGGTCACTTTGTGACGGTGGGGGGGCGCAGGTGTTCTTGCCCGACGTCTGGATCTTGCTGTCCTGGTAGCTGATCGCCGGGCGTATCGTCAGACCTTCGAGCCATTCCGGCGTATAGACCGCTGAGAGCTCGAAGCCCATCACACGCGATTTAGGCACGTTCACCAATGCGGGCAGCGCGCCGAATACAACATCGCTTATGGCACCAAGGATTTGTTTGTGTAGTCATAGTAAAATGCCGCGCCATTGAGCTGCAGTGATCGCTCCATGAGGAGGAGTTTAGCTCCGAGTTCATAGGAGAGTAAAGCCTCCTGAATCACTGGGCGTGTCTGCTGGAAGGTCGACAGTGCAACTGTAGGAAACGAACCGGCTTTATATCCCTTCGAAATGTTTACATAGACCAATTGATCTTCGCTGAATTTCCAATTTAGGCCCGCCTGCCAGGAAACGTTGTTCTCCTTTAGGCGCGAGTAAAACAACTCGCCGTTAGGCGGTGAATTGAAGGTCGGCCCGGGACCAGTCGAGGCGCAGCTGTTGGGCGGCGACAGTACAGGGCTCGGACTGTTAAAGGCTAAAATCTGCAATTGATACGCGACGTACGCCCAACTGCCATCTCCGCTATCGTTCCCGCACACTCCACCCCGTTTACTATACTCTGTGTACCTGATCCCGCCGACGGCAATGAGGTTCTCAAGGATCGGAAATTCTGCGTGGGCGTAGGCCGCGTAAGTGTCAGTCTCTTGTAGGTTTGTCGGCTTGGTAGGCCCAAGCGGGAATCCGAAGTCGACGCCAAGATCGGCGTTGTACGCAAACAGCGTAGGACTCGCGGTCGACGCGTTATACGTTTGCAGAAACTGATCCCAAGTCTGATCGTACCCATAGTTTGCGCCGACAAGCCAGGAACCCTTGCCGCCAAAATTTCCTGAAATGCGAACTTCCTGGAAGAAGCTCTCGATCTTGCCGTGCTGAAGACTCTGATAGTCTTGGATGGCCATGCCTGCGCCGTCGATCGCCTGCTTCCGACTGAAGCTCTGCGCGCTTGAGAGCGTGGTGAGCGTCATGTCGTTGCCAAGGTCGAATTCCATCCGCAAGGCTGCGCTGATGAACTCGTTGTTCTTGCGGGCGGGCTGGCAGCTCGTAGGCTGACCACCAGTTTGAGCAATCGAGCCCGGACCTTGCGAGAGTTGCGGTGGGTTCACCAGGGTGGGGTTCTGGTTAGACAACTGTACACCGAGTTCCTGGTTTTGGATCGGGTCGAACGGTGAGTTGTTGACGCAAGTGTTGAAGTCGGCCGCCCGGTTGTTGCGTGGAGCCAGTGGATAGTTGGCGATGGCGGGCGCAAGGGGCGCCAACGGGCTTAGAGCGGCGATCCCGTAGAGCTGGCCCAGCTGGCTCCAGCCCCTATCTTTCCAGGCGTTGACGGTGAGGGTTCCCTTGAACCAGTCGGTCGGTTCCCATTGCAGGGCGGCGCGTCCATTGAGGAAGTCCTTGCCGCCGAACGAGTCACCCTTGCGGCTGAAGTACGCTTTTTGCCACTCGTCGCTCTTGTTGAGCCGCAGAGCGACGCGCGCCGAGAGGGTGCTGGTGATAGGTCCGCTGACGAAGCCCATGATGTCCGCGTCGTTGAAGCGGCCATAGCTGACGTCGGCGCCCGCGATTAGGCGGTCAGTAGGCTTGCGCGCGATGTAGTTGATGGCGCCGCCGGTGGCGTTGTTTCCGAACACCGTGCCTTGCGGCCCCTTGAGGACTTCGACCCGCTCAAGATCGAGGGTGGCACCGTTGGTTAGCACCGAGAAAGGCAAGGGGACTTCGTCACTGTAAACCGAAACGGTGGGGTTCCCCGCAAGGGAGGTGTCCTGGAAGCCGACGCCCCGGATCGTGAAGACGTAAGTGCCGTAGTACGTAGGCGTCGCCTGGAAGCCCGGCACTATCTTCTGAAGGTCATTCGTGTCACGGATCCCTAGCTTGTTGAGTCGGTCCCCCGACTCTGCCTGGATCGACATGCCGACGTCACGAATGTTCTCTTCGCGCTTTTGCGCGGTGACAACGAGTTCCTGGACCGTCGCAGGGGCATTGGCCTGGGCGTCGCGCCCGTTATCTGTGGCGCTCTGGGCTTGCGCGGCAGCGGTTTGTGCCAGCGTGGGCCCAGCTGCAGACATGAATGCTAATGCGGACGCACCGCAAAGTGCGAGTATACGGGGCATTAGATTTTCTCCCTCCGCCGATCAGGCGGTCGTTCTGGCAGGCTACGCCAAGCTAGTTGGGCATGGTCTTCGGCGCAACGTTCGGCGAACGGTGTCATGAAACGTAGTGTGATCCTGTGGCATTTCGGCCATAGACTTGGCCCTGATCAGTGCCGCCCACCGTGGCCTAGCTGTTCAGTCCCCGATGTGAGGGGGACTCAGCTTAGCTGAGTGCACACACCGGGAGGATCTATGGGCCAGGTTCTACACGGCTGCGCCACGACCACGCACCCCGTCCGAGCAGCGATACAGCGATCGAAAGCTCCGATCCAAGAGCTCGCCGAGCAGTACGGACTGAACCGGAAGACGGTGAGGAAGTGGCGCGGCCGGGACACCGTGCAGGACACACCGATGGGGCCGAAGGCCCCGCGCTCGAACGGTGCTGACGGCGGCGGAAGAGGCGATCGCCGTAGCCTTCCGCCGCCACACGCTGCTGCCGCTCGACGACTGCCTCTACGCTCTGCAGGCGACGATCCCGCACCTGACGCAGTCGTCGCTGCACCGGCTGTTCCAGCGACACGACATCTCCCGCCTGTCCCGCATTGAGACCGAGAAGTCCGCCAAGAAGCGCTTCAAGACCTATCCGGTCGGCTACTTCCACATCAACCTCGCCGAGGTCCGGACTGAGCAGGGCAAGCTCTACATGCTCGTCGCCATCGACCGCGCGAGCAAGTTCGCCTTCGTCGAGAGGCACGAACGCGTCATCCGCAAGACCGCAGCTGACTTCCTGGACCGGCTGATCGAGGCGGTCCCCTACAAGGTCCATACGGTGATTACTGATAACGGCACGCACTCCACGACGACCGGCTACGTCGGCTCGGCCGCCAAGGACATCCGCGCCGCGCTGGACGCCGGCGAAATTGTCTGGGCCCATGCCTTCGAGCTGGCCTGCGCAGGGCGTACATCGATCACCGGCTGACCAAGCCATTCTATCCCTGGACCAACGGCCAGGTCGAGCGGATGAACCGATCGCTCAAGGACGCCACCGTCCGCTGCTATCATTATGGGACCCACGATCAGCTGCACGCTCACCTGGCCGCCTTCGTCGGCGCCTACAACTTCGCCAAGCGCCTGAAGGCGCTCGCTGGCCTCACGCCCTTCGAAGCCATCTGCAAAGCCTGGACGAAGGAACCGCACCGCTTCAGGCTATCGCCAGACCACCTCACATCGGGACTGAACAGGGCGACATCACCCTGGCGGAGTTGCGTTCAGCCCTAGCCGAGCGAGGCATCATCGTGGCGGTCTCCACGATCTGGCGGTTCTTCGACCGTCGCCGGATCACGCTCAAAAAAAGACCGCGCATGCGGCCGAGCAGAGCCGTGCGGACGTCCTGAGCCGTCGTCAGGCCTGGTTCGACGCCCAGCTCGACCTCGACCCCGAGCGGCTGGTCTTCATCGACGAGACCGGCGCCTCCACCAAGATGGCCCGTCGGCACGTGCGGGCGCCCCGGGGCGAGCGGCTGCGGATGAGCGTGCCGCACGGGCACTGGAAGACCACCACCTTCGTCGGCGCCCTGCGCCTCACCGGTATGACCGCGCCCATGGTGCTGCACCGGGCGATGACCGCAGCCTGGTTCCTGGCCTTCGTCGAACAGGTGCTCGCACCGACGCTTACGGCCGGGGACATCGTGATGGACAACCTGCCTGCCCACAAGGGCGCCGCCGTCCGCAAGGCGATCGAGGCTGCCGGAGCGGAGGTGCGTCTGCTGCCGCCCTATTCGCCCGACCTGAACCCCATCGAGAACGCCTTCGCCAAGCTGAAGGCCCTGCTCCGGAAGGCCGCCTCCCGCATCGTCACCGCCCTCGAACGCGCCATCCCCGAGGCCAACGACACCTTCACGCCAGCCGAGTGCGCCAACTACTTCGCCGCCGCTGGATACGATGCGACGTGATCGGAATCTGCTCTAGGTCGTGGTGACGATTTAAGACTCATCTGAGCCGGGGGCGATCGCGGCGATGACGACGAAGCCACGAACGTGGCTGAGAAGCTTGTCGTAGCGGGTGGCCACGCGTCGGAACTGTTTGAGCTTGATGAAGAAGCGTTCAACGCCGTTGCGTTCCTTGTAGAGGCGGGTCGCAGAGGTGTTTGCGGGCGCGGTCGGGCCGTGGCGAGATGACGGGCTGGGCGCCGATCTGGCGCAGTGTCTCGTGGAGGTGGTCGGCGGCGTAAGCCTTGTCGGCGATAAGGGCGGCGGGCCTCAGTCCATCATGCAAAGCAGGGGCCTGAATGACGGCGCCCCGGTGGCCTGGGGCAGGACGAAGCTGACGGGTAGGCTAAGGGCATCGACACAGGCGTGGATCTTGGTCCCGAGACCGCCCCGCGAGCGGCCAAGTCCCTGAGCCTCAGAGCCCCCTTTTACGGCCGGCGCCTGCTGCCTGCACCGGTGCTCGGATCGAGGTGGAATCGATGGAGACCAAGTCCGCCTCCTGCGCCAGGACCGCGAACAGGCGAGCAAGCACTTATCTCGATCCAGCGGTAGTAGCGCCGCTTCACCGTCTTGACGTCACCGAGCCGAGCCGGCATGTCGCGCCAACGCCCGCCTAAGCGCGCCATCCAAACCAGAGCGGTGACGAACCGACGGTTGTCCTTCCGCTGGCCGCGCTGCGCGCTTGATCAAGCCTGCAGCGTCAGACACACTTGTGTCACTCGCCTGCCATGTCGTTTGGTGGCTGCTCTTCAGTGGGGATCTTTGAGGCCCTGGGTGCATGAACTATGCATCGTTCCGAATGAATTGAGGACCATGAAAGCTTCGCAAAGGGAGCGATCCAAGCAACCGCTTGGTGTCGCAACCCACCTGGAAGGCCCCGGATTCGTTATTTCTGACGTAACGCGCCTCATGCGCAAAGGCTTTGACCGGAAGGTCCGCGATCTTGGCCTGACCCGCCCGCAGTGGCGCGTTTTGGTCTATGTGCTCGACAATGAAGGCCTGTCGCAGTCGGAACTCGCAAGGCGTCTAGAACTAGTGCGTGCCCCGCTCGGTCAACTGGTGCGGGCGCTTGAAAGCCTACGTTTGGTGATGCGCCGTCGATCGACTGAAGACGCACGAGAGTGGATCGTGGAGGGTGGAGAAAGCGCAAACAGCGTTCTCCCGGAACTAATTGCGGCGGCAACTTGGCTGAACGAGATTACCTTTCAAGGCATAACTCGTGCCGATCGGCAGACCCTCCTTCGACTTTTGGAGCGGATGCGGTCAAACCTGAGCTTTGAGCTTGAGCGTTAACGACCGCTCGCTCGGCATTGGGGGGGCTGCCCCAGCGCGGTCAGTGCGCGCCAAGGGCCGCATGCCTTCACTCAACTACGGATGAATCGGCATCGAGCCGCCATACTCTATCCTTATTGTCATAGAGCGTCTGATCGATCAACACCAAGGTGAACGTCGGCGGGGGCCCGCCGACGTCTTGTGCTTGCCCAACTCCCCGGCGGGAGGCCTCAGCCGTAAAAAACCGCTGGAGGCCCCACGCTCAAGTGGTTCAGAATTTGTAGCGAAGTTCCACCGACCAGACGCGAGGCGGCTGGAGCGACAGGAGCTGGTAGAAGTTTTGGTTCGGCGGCAGCGTGGTGAACGCCGTCCGGATTTCCTTGTCGAAGAGGTTCGTGACCGAACCGATGATCTCGTAGTTCTTCTCCGCCGAGGCCCAGGTGATCCGGGCGTCGGTGCGAGCCGCACCCTTCACGAACCAGTTCGGGTTGTTGAACAGCGAGCTGTAGAAGCTGCTGTGGTAGTCCTCGATGACCGACACCGTCAGGTCGCCAGGCTCGAACTCGAAGGTGTAGCTGGCCGCCACGGTGATCTTGTGCTTGGACGAGCCAGGCAGGCGATTGCCCTTCAGGTCCTGGCCGCCGGCTTGGCCCGGCACCGGGTTGGCGCCCGGTTGAGCCCCGGTCGGGTCCGAGCTGTCGGCGAAGCAGCAGGCTTTCCGGATCTCGTTGTTGATGTAGGCGTAGTTGGCCATGATCAACAGGTTGTCGACCGGCGCCCACCGCGACTCCACCTCGAGGCCCCAGCTGCGCGACTTGTCGAGGTTGACGAGCTGGTTGACGATGATCGGCGGGTTGAGCTGAGCCACCCGGGCGTTCAGGGACTGAAGGCCCTTGTAGTTGTAGAGGTAGGCGGCGACGTTGATCTGCAGGGTGCGACCGAAGTCCTGCTTCCAGCCGGCTTCGAAGGCGTCAATCTCTTCGGAATCGACAACCGCGCCGGCAGCCAGGGTGCCCAGGTTGAAGCCGCCGGACTTGTAGCCGCGCGAGTAGCGCAGATAGAGGTTGGTGTCGTCGTTCGGGCTGTACTCGATGGCCGCCGTGCCGGTGACCGCCGACCAGGAGTCCTTCAGGTTCCGGCCGCCCGGGCAGGGTCCTTGTGTAGCCGTGACCGGGCTGAGGGGCACAATGCCCTGGGCGTCGCCGGCCGGCGTGCCCGCGCCGGCGCAGCCGCCGAACACGTAGTCCTGGACGAACTGTCCGGCGAGCGGATGGCCCGCGGGATAACGCGGCCAGCCCGGAAGGCCCGAGCCGAGCAGCACGGCGTTGAGCCCGGCCGCGGTGGCCTGGTCGGCCAGCACGATCTGGGTGATCGATTCCTGGACTTCGTAACCGCGCTTCTTGTCGTGCGAATAGCGGAGGCCGGCGATCAGCTTGATCTGGTCGTTCAGCTGGTAGTCGATCTGGCCGAAGATGGCCTTCGACGTGGTGTTCAGGTCGGCCTGGTATTCATAGAGCAGGCTCTCGGGGTTGCTGATCGGCCTGGAAGGCACGGGCCCGATCGCCGCTTGCAGCCCGGCGGTGAAGAAGTTGGTGGGGCCGAACAGGTAGTCGGTGGTTTGAACGAGAGCCGTCTCACCGAAGACCGGCACGTCGAAGTTCTGGCTACGCTTCTCGTGGAAGAAGTAGCCGCCGACCAGCCACTGGAACGGGCTGTCGTTCGTCGAGGTGATGTTGATCTCGTGGCTGAACGACTTGTTGGTGTCGTCGGTCCGGTAGGCGACGTCGTTCCGCGCGATGACGGTGCCGCCGAAGAGGCCGGGCGTACGGAAGTTTGGAGAACCTGTTGAGTCACCGTCGATGAAGTTGTTGTTGGTGAATTCCCAGTAGCCGCCGATGTACTTCACATCGAAGCTTTCGGCATGCCACGTCAGGTTGCCGATGAGCTGGTTGTAGTCGTGCAGGTGGTTGTCGGTGTTCCGGTTGGCGAAGAACGCGCGGTGATCCTTGATCCCGGGGTTCTGGTCGGGCTGGAACCCGGTGAATACGTTCGGCACGATCAGCGGGAGCAGCGACCACTCGCTGATGCCGACCTGGTCGCGCGGACGGGTGTGGTTGTCGATATTGACGTAGCGCACCCAGCCTTCGAACTGCTCGCCGAAGTCGAACTCGGCCTGCAGGTTGATGGTGCGGCCGTGGCCGGTGCCTTCGCCTTCGTCCTTGACCTGCGGATCCAGCGTCACCGGCAGGACCGTGGCCGTGTTCAGCAGGGGGCCTGCGCCGTTCGGACCGCCGGGCACGGAGCCCGCGGAGGGCGGCGGCAGGGTGTTCTTGTAGTAGCCCTGCTCCTGCTGGAACGCCGTGATCTGGGCCGAGAGGCGGATGTTCTCGGTGACCGGTCCGGAGACCCGGGCGTCGACGATGACGCCCGAATAGTTGTTGTAGGTGGCGCGCACCTCACCGGTGAATTCCTTGTCGGGCCGGCGCGAGATGATGTTGACGGCGCCGCCGATGGAGTTCCGGCCGTAGAGCGTGCCCTGTGGGCCGCGGAGGATTTCGTTGCGGTCCACGCCCAGGCTCGAGGCGCCCAGGCCGCCGGCGCTGCCGACGTAGAAGCCGTCCTGATACACCGCGACGCCCTGGTCGGTGCCGATCTGGGTGGTGACGCGGCCGACGCCGCGGATGGTGATCCGGTCGGCGCCGGGGCTGTAGTTCACCCCGGGGGTGAAGTTCAGCTGCTGCTGAGCCGACACAAGGCCGGACTTGTCGCGCATTTCGCCCGTGAAGGCAGTGATGGCGACGGGCACGTCCTGCAGGTTTTCCGACCGCTTCTGGGCGGTGACGACCACTTCGCCGATCAGCGTGGACTCATCGTCAATCGCTACGTCGGCAGCGAAAGCGCCGGTCGGGAGAACGAGTAGACCGACAAGCAGCGCACTTGCGCTCGCTGAGTGTCGCCAGGCGCCCCGTGAATTGGCCGAGACACCCATTGCACCAGTCATCGGAACTGCCGCGGCAGAACAAACACCCAAATGGCGACTGTTATTAAGTGATTTCATGTTTCGCTCCCCTCCCGCTGTTTTCAATAACAGCGTGGCAAATTGCGGTATAAACGAAGAAATTCGGGTGTCAATGTCACGACGGGCGGAATGTCGCAGGCTCCCTGCAAAGGTTCGCGCACGTCATCGGCCCGTCACTCTCGGCTGAATATTCTGTTTATCCTTTAGTGCGTACCCGTTATAAAAGCTTCAAAAAGCTAGTGCTCACTCGAAGCAGGTTTCGCCGCAATGGCGAGAAACCGCAATATGACATAGGCGGAGAGGTCGTTCCGATCTCTGCGATCATGTGGTCAGCGCTCGCCACGTCGGTGAGCACACCTCCCGGAACGTGGCCGATAAACGCCTTTGCAGCTGCTGATACCCCCATCGTTCCGCCGCACCACCTAACAAAAGGGCGCACCGCGCGCATAAAGGTGCGCGCGGTGCGAGTTGGATCGGGAGGGAACCCAATCACTTGTAACGTACAATATCATCTGGCCTGCGCAAGCGGCCACGACGCGCTCCCGGTACGAAGTTTTGGGTTGTCACATTACGACCACAGGTGGGGAAGCTCCAACCTGAGACGGGCTTGGCGCTTTAGGGTCATTTCCCTGCACCTGGCGGGGCTCGCGCACGGTTGCGATCGATGGCGCAGCGGTAGTCATGCGTGGCCTTCGGTGGCATGAGCGACATTGCCAAGCGGCAGATGAGCCCCTCGGTGGAAGAGAGCGTAGACAAGGTTCATGCTGTCGCGGACGACGCAGAGGCGGCTAAAGTCTTAATCGCGACGGGGTGGGGATGGGCTCTCCGGGTACCGGGTGTCAGGCGTTATCCCCAGAAGCAACACCACGACCCTGGCGAATGCCGACTTCCTTCTCGAGCTGGTCGACTATTTGGTGCAGGTGCACGATCGCTGCGTCGAGACCTGCGAGTTCGTCGGCCGTCAAGCTCCCGAACGTCCGTCCCACGATGGCGTCGTATAGGGGCATGCCGTGTGCAAGCATAGCCCTGCCGCTCTCGGTTATCTGCACGAGTTTCGCGCGGCGGTCGCTCACGACCGGCGAGCGCAAAACTAGGCCATTTTGCTCAAGCGCATCGATCGACTGGGTAACGGTGCGAGGCGCAAGATCGAAAAAGCTTGCGATATCGGTTGACCGGCGGGGTTGTTCCGCCAGGAACGCAAGCACCTTGAGACGGGCCATCGACGCACCGTGCGTCTTGAGGTGCGCGTCGATCAGCCGCCGCATCCTGTACCAGGTCCAGCCGAAAGCCGTAGCGATCCCGCGCAACTCTTCTTTGTGAGGTTCCATATGATATGCACTTGCTGAATCTGGGTTGTCATGGCAATCGCGCCGCTACAGAGGTAGCATCGAATGGACCCCGCTATGGCGGACGGATTGGCAGAAATTCCGGCCGGGGCTGAAAACACTAACGAGCCCCGGAGTTCGCCGCTTAAATCTCCACGCGTTCGGCTAGCGCTTCTGTTCGGCGCAGTCGCGGTGCTCGTTGGCGGCTCACTTTGGTACTTCGACCATCAGGTTCGCGGCAGGTACCTGCAAGTGACCGACAACGCTTACGTTATGGCCGACTCCGTCGTCGTGGCGCCGCGGATCGCCGGGTACGTCGCGCGTGTGCTTGTCACTGCGAACCAGTCCGTAAAGGAAGGCGAGTCACTGGCGGAGCTCGACCCTCGTGAGTATCGGGCGCAGACCGAGCAAATCACGAGCCAGATCGAAACTGCAATTGCCGCGGGTGAGATCGCGCGCTCCCAAATCGCCGAGCAGCGAGCGGCTATCGTCCAAGCGCAGGCGCAACTCGACGGGGCGGTTGCTGAATCCGACTTCGCAGCACAGCAAGTTGCGCGCTATCAACCGCTCGCCGCGTCGGGAGCCGAGCCGGGAGAGCGGCTTGCCCAGCTACGGGCGCAGGCGCGCGTAGCACGCGAGCGGGCCATTGCTGCGCAGGCGGGGCTGCTCGCGGCGCAGCGCCGGGTCAGCACTTTCGGTGCGCAAGTGCGGCAGGCCCGCTCCCAGGCCGAGTCCGCGCGAGCCCAGCTTGCGGCCGCGCGCGTTGATGCCGAATCTACCCTGCTTAGGGCTGCGATTGATGGCCGCGTCGGCGACCTTTCCGTCCGTGCCGGGCAGTTCGTCCAGCCGGGCACGCCGCTCATGACCCTGGTTCCCGTCAATCACCTCTTCATCGACGCGAATTTCAAGGAAACGCAACTCGGGCTGATGCGGGTTGGCCAGCCAGTCCACATCGAAGTCGACGCACTTCCCGGCGTCGAGTTGACGGGGCGGGTTAGCAGCTTCGCACCCGGAACAGGCGCGCAGTTCTCAGTGCTTCCGCCGCAGAACGCCACTGGCAACTTCACGAAGATCGTCCAGCGCATTCCCGTTCGCATCGCGATCGCCGCTCCCCCCGAGGTGCGACGACTCCTGGTGCCGGGCATGTCGGTCGGCGTGACAGTCGATACGCGCTCGGCCAAGGGCGAACTGGACCGAATTCGTCAGCTCGCAGATCGCGAACGCTGAATGTCTACGGCCTTGATTCCTCAAGGCGCGGCACGCCCCCAGCGCGCGGACGCGACCGCCTGGATCGCCGTGGCGGCAGGTGCGCTCGGGGCGCTACTCGCGACGCTCGACATATCGATTGTCAACTCGGCACTGCCGACCATCCAGGGTGAAATCGGAGCGACGGGAACTGAAGGAACTTGGATCGCCACTTCTTTTCTTGTCGCCGAGATCGTCATCATCCCCTTGAGCGCGTGGTTGGAGCGGCTGCTGGGACTGCGGACGCTTCTCTTGATTGCCGTGATTGCCTTCACCGGCTTCTCTATCCTGTGCGGGACAGCCGCGGATCTGGCGACCATGATCATCGGTCGCACCGGTCAGGGCTTGACGGGCGGGGTGCTGATCCCAACCGCAATGACGATTGTCGCAAAGCGGCTTCCTCCGGAGCAGCAGCCGATCGGAATGGCCCTGTTCGGAATGACCGTGATCTTGGGGCCGGTCTTGGGGCCTCTGCTCGGCGGGTGGCTCACCGAAAACTTGAGTTGGCACTACGCTTTCTTCATCAACGTACCCGTCTGCGCCCTTCTGGTCCTGTTTCTGCTGCTTGGACTGCCCCACGAAAACACCAAGTGGGTCTACCTCCGCCAGGCCGATTGGCTTGGGATCTTTGGAATGATCCTAGGCCTGGGGGGGCTGACGGTTGTGCTGGAGGAAGGCCACCGCGAGGAGTGGTTTGAATCGTCACTGATCGTTCAGCTGACGATCGTCGCAATAGTCGGCTTCGTAATGTTGGGAATCGGCCAGCTTCGGGCTGCGAAACCAGTGCTTAACCTGCGTATCATCCTGAACCGCCAGTTCGGCAGCGTCGTCGTCATGGCAATGGCGCTCGGCATGGTGATGTACGGCTCGACCTTTGTAATCCCGCAGTTTTTGGTACTGATCGCCAACTATAACGCCCTGCAAACGGGGCTGGTCATTTTCCTCATGGGCGTGCCGGCTTTCCTGTTGATGCCCGTTGTGCCGCTTTTAATCAGACATGTGGACATCCGCCTCGCGGTCGCCGCCGGCCTCGCAATGATGGCCGGCAGCTGCCTCGTGAACACCAGTCTTACGACACAGTCCGGGGGCGAGGCCTTCACCGCCGGACAGCTGCTGCGGGGCGTGGGCATGATCCTGACCATGATGTTCCTGAACCAGGCGACCATCGCCTCGGTCACCAAAGAGGATGCCGGCGATGCCTCAGGCATCTTCAATGCCGCGCGAAACCTCGGGGGCTCGTTCGCCTTGGCCGCATTGGCGTCCTTTCAGGACCAGCGCATGTGGCTCCACAGCCGGCGAATGGAGGAGACCCTATGGTCAAACGATCTCAAGGTGCAGGAATATCTTTCAGGAAACTCACGCGCACTGGGGGGCAGTGACGCGGGGTTTCAGTCACTTTCCGGCACTATTCAACAGCAGGCATTCGTCATGACCTACAACGACGTATTTTTGGCCATGGCGATTGCAACTATCGCGACGCTCCCGCTTGTGTTCTTCCTTCGACCCCTTCCCAAAGAGCAGTCACTGGCGATGCATTGAGATGTTAACGTCAAGGTTGAAAGGCTTCATTCTCGCCCCGTTGCTGCTCGGCGGATGCGTCGTTGGCCCGGATTACGGCGGACCGCAGGATCTTGGCCGCGCCCTTCCACCTTTGGCGTTCGTTCGCCAAGTACCGGGTGTGAACTCCGACGGGCCGCCGGCGCTTGACGCATGGTGGACGATCCTGCGCGACCCGGTTCTTGACGAGCTTGAGCGGCGCGCCCTTGCTTCGAACCCGTCGATCGAGATCGCGAACGCCAGAGTTCGCCAGGCGGGTTCTGCAGTGCGCCAGGAACGCGCCAATCGCTTCCCGACGGCTGGTGCGCAGGGGACGGCCGTGTTCGCCGATCTCCCGGGAATTGACCTTCGTTCGGGTCAGCCAGACAGCACCTCCACGCCGTCTCTCGTCTCCCCCCAGGCGGCAGAGACATCTCTGCGTTTCTACAATCTGGGTCTGAACGCAAACTGGGAAACCGACTTCGCAGGTGGCCAAGTGCGAAAGATCGAAGCCGCGAACGCACTCGCAGCGGCGGCGGCCTACAACGCGGCGGACGCGCAGGTTCAACTGTCTGCGGAGGTCGCACAGACGTACACGAATCTCCGCGACCGACAGCAGCGCGCCGCCGCGCTTCGTCGGGGGCTCGATCTGCAGCGGCAACAACTCGAGCTTGCCAAGCAGCGCTTTCAGCAGGGAGCCGTACCGGCCTTCGCGGTTGGCCAGGCAAACCGCGCGGTGCTGACGACCACCAGCGACTTGGCGGTCGCTGACGCCGAGACTGAGATCTATCTCGACGCGCTGCCCGTGCTCGCGGGTGAGGCGCCGGGATCGCTCGATCCGCTATTGCGCCCACCGCGCGATGTTCCACGGCCGCCGCAGAGCGTGGCGATCGGCGACCCCACCGCGCTGCTCCGCCGACGGCCGGACATCCGGGCTGCCGAGCGCAATCTCGCCGCAGCAACAGCCCGGATTGGGGTTGCGGAGGCGGCGCGATTTCCGAAGGTCAGCTTTATGGGAGTGCTCGGGATCGGCGGAACGTCCATCGGGGACCTTTACGACCTTCGCAACATCTCGAACATCGCGGTCCCTCAACTCCAATGGGGCCTCCTCGATTTTGGACGCAGCTCAGCAGCGATCGCACAGAACCGCGCTGGCCGGGACGAAGCCGAGGCGCAATACCGACAGGTGGTGCTCGCCGCGCTTCAAGACGCCGAGACCGGGCTATCGCGTTTTGAGCAGCAAAGGCGAAATGTCGCCGCCATGGCCGCTATCAAGCAGTTGGCCGATCAGTCGGCGGTGCTGATGCGGCAGCGCTATGAGCGGGGCGTCATTACACGGAGCGACAACTTGGAGGCCGAGCGCCAGCAGTTGCTTGCAGAAACAAGCCTGCGCAGCGCAATCGCAGGCCTCACGGCCAGCTATATTGCGATACAGAAGTCCCTCGGCCTGGGATGGAGGGGCGTTGGCGCATTGGTTTCGGAGCCGTTGCCCGCGCCCGACGGCAGTCGTCGTTATCGAATCGGGTCGCACCGCAAGAGCGATGCCGTCCCGCCCGTAAGTACCCGTCGCGGCGCAGCGATGCCGCCGCCTGTCGTTGAAGTCGCTGCCCCGCGCCGTGGAACCGCCGCACGCCACGGACGCTGAGCGTGTCGGGAAATCATGGGTTTTGATCTAGTCACTCCGCGAGCCAGTCCTACGCTAAAGGCATGGGCTCACCACGACGATCACCGCCAATATAGGTCGATGCCTGTTTACTACTCGTAACACTACTCGGCGAAGGTCGTCTTACGCCGGAGCTTGGCCTAAGATGCGTGTGATCTAAGCCCACAGAACTCGGGCGTGCGCCCCAAAGATGCCCGCAATCACTTCGAAACAGAGCGCAGACAGCCAAATTCGCGCTCTCCTCTGGCCTGGGTCGCCTCACCGCACGGCGGTGGCGGTTAGCCAGCTAAGCGGGTGCGAATCGGTCGTTTTCACCCAAAAAGGCCGTTGACCTCAGCCTGAACGCAACCCAAAGTTGTGTTGCTCGTTCCTGTCGAGCGGTATCAGCCAGGGGTAACTGCGGTGAAAAACGCGGACTCTAGTCAACTTCGTGGGCGTACATCGACCGCCCTGGCCCTCCTCGCCGGCGCCGCAGTCTTCCTATCGGTAAGCCCGGCTTGGGCCGCCGGAGCCGGCACCGCTATGCCGTGGGAAGGCCCGCTCGACACCATTATGCAATCCCTGTCTGGCCCGGTCGCAAAGGCGGTCGGCATCATTGCGATCGTCCTTACGGGGCTCGGCTTCGCCTTTGCGGAAGGTGGCTCGGCCATGCGCAAGGGCATCGGCATCGTCTTCGGTCTGGCGATCGCTTTCACGGCCACAACCTTCATCTCGACCTTCTTCAACATGACCGCCGGGGCGGCGTTCTGATGGCTCGGTCGGACGTCGAGGGGTTTGAGATCGCCTTCCACAGCTCGCTGTCGGAGCCGGTGACGATCGCCGGCGTGCCGCGCATGATCGCTGTGCTCAATGGCACCCTGACCGCCGTCTTGGCCCTGGGCCTGCAGGTCCCTCTGATCGGGATTCCGCTCGGCCTCGCCATTCACGGCGCCTGCTACTGGCTGAACAAACGCGACCCCTACTTCTTCGACGCGCTCGGCCGCCACATTCGCCAGAAGCCCTACCTGGACGCCTGACATGCGCGCTCGGCCTCACCCCTCCCCGCTTTTGGTCTCCTAGAGGTTCGCCGTGCTGTACCTGCGTGAGTACCGGCCCAAGGCTGATCGCCTATTCGACCACCTTCCCTGGGTAGCCCTCATCGGGCCGGGGCTGGTGCTCAACAAGGACGGCAGCTTTCAGAAGACCCTGGCCTTCCGCGGCCCCGACCTCGCCAGCGCCACGGACGCGGGTTTGGTCGCGACCCGGGCCCAGCTCAACAATGCCTTGCGCCGCCTGGGGTCCCGCTGGTGCCTGCACATTGAGGCCGTCCGCGCGCCGTCGCAGACCTATCCCACAAGCCAGTTTCCAGACCCCGTCTCGGACCTGGTCGATGAGGAGCGCCGCGAGGGCTTCGAGGCGCAGGAGCGTCACTTCGAGAGCCGATATTTCCTGACCTTCACCTACCTGCCGCCCGAAGAGGCGATCTCGACGGCCGAGAGTCTCCTGCTTGAAAACGCCCCGTCGGGACGCGGCGCCGAAGGGATGTATCGCGCGGCGCTGAGCGACTTCCTCAGCACGGTCCACCAGATCGCCGACATCCTGACGGCGATCATGCCGGAGGTCGCAGAACTGACCGACGATGAGACCCTGACCTATCTCCACAGCTGCATCTCGACCAAGCGCCATAAGGTCGCCACGCCTGAGACCCCGGCCTACCTCGACGCCTTCCTCACCGACGACGATTTCCAAGGCGGCCTGCTGCCCCGCCTCGGGGGCCAGTACCTGCGCACCCTCTCGGTTCGGGCATACCCGACCACCTCGTGCCCCGGCCTGCTCGACCGGCTCAATGAGCTGGGCATCAGCTATCGCTGGGTCTGCCGGTATCTGCCGCTGGACAAGGAAGACGCGCGCAAAGCGGTGACCACGGTCCGCAAGCGCTGGTTCGCCAAACGGAAGGGCGTGATGGCGCTGCTAAAGGAGGCGATCACCCGTGAGCCGTCCCTGCTGGAAGATCCGGACGCGGCGGCGAAGTCCGTCGACGCCGATGCGGCCCTGGCCATTCTCGGGGGTGACTACGCCTCGATCGGCTACTTCACCCCGACCGTCACCCTGATGGACGCCGATCCAGACCGCCTGGCGAACCGCGTCAGAGAGGTCGAAGGCGCCATCAACCGGGCGGGCTTCGTCTGCAAAGTCGAGGACGTCAACGCGGTCGAGGCCTGGATCGGCAGCCTGCCGGGCCAAGCCTATGCCGATCTGCGCCGCCCGTTGGTGTCGTCGCTGAACCTCTGCGACATGATGCCGATGTCGGCGATCTGGCCTGGCCCGACAGTCAACGCCCACCTGTCGGCCGAATGTCAGAAGCGCGGCCATCCCGGCCTTCAGCCGGCTCTGTTGGTCACCCGCACTGCCGGCACCACGCCCTTCCGCTTTGACCTGCACCAGGGCGACGTCGGCCACACGATGATCGTCGGGCCGACCGGCTCGGGGAAGTCGGTGCTGCTCAACACCCTGGCCATGCAGTGGCTGCGCTATCCGGAAGCTCAGGTCTTCTATTTCGATAAGGGGGCCAGTTCGCGCGCATCGACGCTGCTTGTCGGCGGCCAGTTCTATGTCCTGGGCGGCGACCAAAGCGAGCTGGCCTTCCAGCCGCTGGCGCAGATCGACGCGCCCGACGACCGAGCCTGGGCCCAGGAATGGGTGCAAGACATCGTCGCCGCCGAGGGCGTGCCGATCACCCCGCCGGTTAAGGACGAGATCTGGAGCGGATTGCGTAATCTCGCCGAGGGGCCGCGCGACCAGCGCACCCTCACCCTGCTCGCCGCCACCATCCAGGACCAAGCCGTCAAGGCGGCCCTGACGCCCTACACGCTGAGCGGACCTTACGGCCATCTGCTCGACGCCAACCAGAACGCGCTCAAGCCTGCCGCATGGCAGACCTTCGAAATGGCCGAGCTGATGGCCAGCAAGTCGGCGCTGGCCCCGGTGCTCACCTACATCTTCCGCAGTCTCGAGCGTCGCTTCGACGGTCGGCCGACGCTGCTGGTGCTCGATGAGGCTTGGCTATTCCTCGACCAGGGCGCCTTCGCGGCCAAGATCCGCGAGTGGCTGAAGACGTTGCGCAAGTTCAACGTCGCCGTGGTGTTCGCCACCCAGAGCCTGGCGGATGTCGCCCGGTCGTCGATCGCGCCTGCGCTCATCGAGAGCTGCCCGACCCGCATCTTCTTGCCCAATCCGGACGCCCAGACGCCGCAGATCACGGCGCTCTATCAGGACTTCGGCCTGAACCCGCAGCAGGTCCGGATCATCGCCAACGCCACGCCTAAGCGCGAATACTACTACCAGTCCACATCCGGGAACCGGCTGTTCGAGCTGGGCCTGGGCGGCGTGTCCCTGGCCGCCGTGGGCTCGTCGTCGCCCGGCGATCAGCAGCTCATCAGCCAGCTCCTCGCGGACCACGACCGTAGCGAGTTCGCAGAGCGGTTCTTTGAAGCCAAGGGCCAGGCGGATGTCGCTCGCTACCTCGGCGGCCAGCGGCGCGCCGCCTACCCGAGGGTGGCGTGATGGGCGCGCACGACCTCACCTTCGCGCCCGCTCGGCCGCCGATGAGCCCGAGAGCATTCGCGCGCCTGGCGTGGCTGAACCGTCATCTTCCGGGTGCGTGGACCGCCTCGCGCCGGCGTCGCCGGATCCTGTTCCTGGCCCTGGCGGCGCCCGGCTTCCTCGCGGTCTTCGGCACGACCTACCACCACAACTTCTTCGTCATGCTGGCCGGCTTTGTCCTGTTCGGCGCGGCCGTCGCCTTTCGGGCGCTCTCCGAACCCCTGTTCGTCCAGGCGACCGGCGACGACCTCTTCCCATCCCCTCATCCCTCGCACCAGAAGGACACTCCCCATGCGTAGGCAGCTCATGGCCGCGGCGGCGATCGTCGCGGTGTCACTGGGATTAGGGCCTCTGCCGCCACAGCCCGCCGCCGCTCAGCAGATCGTCTTCGATCCGCGCGCCGTGGCGCAAGCGGTCCAGCAGGTGCGCCAGGGCCTGTCGCAGATCCAGCAGTTGCAGGCTCAGGTCACCAATCAGGTGGCGATGCTGCAAAAGCTCGGCACGGACGTGACCCAGCCGTTGGCCCAGATCAACGCCCAGGCCAGCCAGCTCATGCAGCAGGCCCAGGCGATCGGCTACAACAGTCAGAATATCGCCGGCCAGTTCCAGCAGCTCTATCCCGCCAGCTTGTCCGGTCAGAGCTTCGCTCAAATCCAACAACGGCTGGCGAGCTGGGAGGCGAACAGTCGGCTGACCCTGCAGGACTCCATGGCCGTGCAGAACCAGCTGGTCAGGTCTCAGGGCACGACGGCCGGCGCCGTCAACGGCGCGGTGGCCGCCTCGCAAGGCGCCGCCGGACAAACGGCGGCGATCCAGGCGACCAACCAGTTGCTGGCCGCGCTCAGCAGCCAGCTTCAAGGCCTTCAGACGATCCTGATCGCGCAAGCGAGGACCCAGGAGACGATCCTGGCTCAGCAGCAGGCTGGGGCGATCGCGGCCCGAGCTGAGACGGAGCGGGCTACGGCATACACCAAGACTGGGAGCCGCCTCCCGAACATCTCGGATTTCCAATGATGCGGTCGTTGCTTGTCTTCAGCTGTCTCGTTGCCGTGGGCCTCGCGGGCTGCGGAAAGCCCGCCACAGAGCCGAGTCAAACCGACCCGCCAGCCAATGCGAAGCCGTGTCCGGACATCAACAATCGAGACCGGAACGACCCATGTTCACCGCTGTACTTCAAGAAGAAGGGCAGCAGCCTTCCCGACAGAAACAGCCTTTAGGCTGGTAGTGCGCCGAGTTCGTCCATGGCCACCGCAGATCCTGCTGCCCTCGATCAATTTATCAGTGCGTTCACCGGCCAGGTGGGCAGTGGCTTCGGAGCCATTGCCGGACCCGTCCAGGGCGTACTGGCGACTTTGGTTGTCATCAGCATCACGATCTCAGCGATCCTTTGGGCGATCGACGAGACGCAGAACATCATGGCTGCACTCGTCAGGAAGATACTCCTGATCGGGTTCTTCGCTTGGCTGGTCACCAACTGGCACTCGCTGACCCTTACGGTCATCAACGGATTTGCAAAGCTAGGCTTGCAGGCCAGCGGTGGCGGCTCGATTGGCGATTTCACGCGGGCGCCGACTAAGGCGGTCGAAGCGGGCCTCTCGATCGTAATCGACCTCATCAAATACATCGGTGACCTAGCGCAGCAAAACGCTGGCTTCGGTGCGCTCATGCATATCGACATGATCATCGTCGCGGCTGTCGCCGCGATCGGCATCCTGTTGGCCTTCATCATTCTGGCGATCGAGATCGCCGTCACAATCATCGAATTCTACATCGTCACCCTGATCGCCTTTGTCGTCGTGCCGTTTGGGGTCCTCTCTCAAACCTCCTTCTTGGCAGAAAAAGCTATCGGATACGTGGTCTCCGTAGGGTTCAAGTTCATGGCGCTTGCTGTGATCGCGGGCGTCGGGATCAACATCTTCGAAACCTACACACTATCGCCTCAACCGACCGTGGCGGAGGAAGCCGGCCTGCTCTTGTCGGCGATCTTCCTGATGATGCTATCGCTCAAAGTTCCGGCGATCGCCGGCGCCATGATTTCCGGCGGTCCGCAGCTGAATACCGGTGGCGCTCTGATGGGCGCGGCGGGTGTTGCAGCCGGCGCGGCGGGCGTAGGCCTCGCCGCCCGCGCCGCTGGCGGTGCGGTCGCAAGTGGTTGGGCGGCTGGCGGCGAGAAGATCGCTGCGGCCAGGGCCGCGTCAGGGAGCATCAATTCAGGTGGCCCGCGTCCCTCAGGTGGCGCGTCTAGCGGTAGCGGCATGGCGGCCGATTTCGCCAGGGCGCCCGTCTCGACGACGGTCGCCGAAGGACGCGCGGCCGGCAGCCGTCTGTTCTCCTCCCGCAGCCCAAGTGAAAGCGAGACACCCCCTCCCCCGCCGCCGGACGGGCGGTCATCTGGATCCTCCGTCGTTTCGCGGGCCGAGGCCCGCCGTGGGGGCGGGATCGCAGGCGCGGCCCGAGACAGCGCTGCTGCGGCCACCGCTGGCGGCGACGGAGGCGGCCCGGGCCTGAGCGCCACTCCAACCCGCCGCGATGACGAACCTGAAGAGTGACCCCAGTCGAGAGTGCGCCGATGAACCCCTTCAAACGACCGAATGATCGCTATGGAAGCTCCGCCCCAGTCGAGAGCCCCTACCTGCGCGCCTCCCGGGAGTGGGACATGCGGATCGGCTCAGCCGTTGTGCAGGCCAAGAACTGGCGGATGGCGGCGTTCGGCGGGTTGGGGCTCGCGGCCCTGGCGCTGGGCGGCTTCATATATGAGGCCAACAACACCAACATCGCCACCTACGTCGTGCCAATCGACCGCTACGCGCGGCCTGGCCGGATCGAGCTGGCCGGGCGGACCTATGAGCCGACCACGGCCGAGATCGGCTACTTCCTCGCGGACTGGGTGCGACGGACCCGCTCTAAGAGCATCGATCCCATCGTCATTCGAGACAACTGGACCGGAGCCTATCACTTCGTGTCGGGGCCGGCGATTGGGCAGCTCAACGCCTTCGCCAAGGCCAACGACCCCTTTGCCAATGCGGGCACTCAGGCGGTGAACGTCGAGATCGTGTCGGTCCTGCCGCGCAGCCCGCACACCTACCAGGTCCAATGGCGCGAGACCCAGTTCAACGCCGGGACGTCCGGAGTGACGGAGGCCTGGACGGGCCTGTTCACCACCAAGGTGGTGGCGCCGAAGAACGAGGCCGAACTGAGGGCCAACCCGCTGGGAATCTACATCACCGAGTTTCAATGGAGTCGTGAGCTATGAGCGCCTTGTCCCCCAGACGGCTTTCCATGGGCGCTGCGGCAGGCCTGCTTGTCGTGCTCGCCGCGTCTGAAAGTCCGTCCGTCGCCCAGACGGCAGCGCCACGGCCCGCTCCCCCGGCAGCTGTTCGGTCAACGGCCCCGGCGCCTGTGGCTGTGACCCAGGCCGCGACGCCGCCTCGGCCAGCGCCGAGACGCCGAGCGGCGCCGCGCAGCTACGCGCGCCCTCAGGCGCTGACGACCGTGCAGTCTGCGAACCGCAGTGCGCGCGACTATCCCAGCGCCGGGGCCTATGTGAACGCGGCCCTCTACTACGACTTCGAACCTGGGCGGCTTTATACCGTCCACACCAGCCCGCGCTTCCTGACCGCCATCTCACTGCGCCCGGGCGAAAAGCTGATCTCCAAGGCGGCGGGCGACACTGTGCGCTGGGTCCTCGGCGAGACGGTTCAGGGCTCGGGCGCGACCCAACAGGTCATCGTGATGGTCAAGCCGATCCGCGGGGGCTTGCGCACAAACATCATCCTGACGACCGACCAGCGGACCTACCTGCTCGACGCCGTCAGCTACGAGGGCGACACCTACACCAGCGTCATCAGCTGGAACTATCCGCAGGAAGAGGCCCGCGAGCGGCAGGCCGCCCAAGCGGCCGAGACCCAAGGCGTCGCGGCTTCTGGCCTGGCGGTGGACGCACTGCACTTCGGCTATCGCATCAAGGCCAACGGCTTTCGCGCACCGCGCTGGCAGCCGGTCCGCGTCTTCGACGACGGCCTGAAAACCTACATCCAGTTTCCGCGCGACATGGCCACAACAGAGGCCCCGCCGCTTTTCCTCATCGGTCCTGACAAGCAGGCCCAGCTCGTCAACTACCGCTATCTCGGCGGCTACTATGTCGTGGACCGCCTGATCGACGTCGCGGAGCTGCGGCTCGGCGAAGGCAAGCAGACCGTGGTGCGGATCACCCGTACCGGCGAAGGGGGGCGCTCGTGACCCACCTTCCGCCCGATCCCCCTCTCAACCCTCACCCGCGCAAGGCCGCGCCGGAAAGCGTCCTGGCCGCGCCACGAAATCCGGTCACTCGCTGGAATCGCAAGTACCTGATCGCCGGGGCGACGGGTCTCGCCGGGATCGTGGCGCTAGGCTTCTATCTGGGCTTTGGCGGCGCCCACGCGCCCCAGGCCCGCCCGGAGGCGATGACGGATGCGGCCGACACCGGCCAGGTCCAGACGCCGGCGATCTCCACCAGATATGCGGCGGGCTACGCCGATCCGGCGCTGCAGGCGCAAGCCCTGCCTGGGACCGCGACCTTGCCGCCGCCGGAAGGGGCGCCCGGTACGCTGCCGGCGGGAACGCCGCCCCCGCCGCCGCCGCCGGCGCAAGTTGATCCTGCCGTTCAGGCGGCCCGCGAGCAGGCGCTGGCCGCGCGGACCTCCGGCCCGTTTTTTGGCGGTCCGCCATCAGCTGCGACCGCGGCGGGGCCTGCCGATCTCGCGGCGCTGGTTCGGCCGATCGCTGCGTCCGCCGGGGGCGCCGGGGAGCCGGCCGCAGCCGAGGTGCAACCCGCCAACGGACAAGCCGCCAAGCGCCAGTTCGCCGCCAGCGCCCGGACGGACGATTATCTGACCAACCCCCTGCAGCCGGCGCTCAGCCCCTGGGAAGTGAAGGCTGGGAGCATCATCTCGGCCGCGCTCGTGACGGCCATCAACTCCGACCTGCCGGGCCAGGTGATCGCCCAGGTCACTGAGCCGGTCTACGACCACAGGACCGGGCGAACGGTGTTGATCCCGCAGGGCTCCCGCCTCATCGGCCAGTACGACAGCCAGATCGCCTACGGTCAGAACCGGGCCTTGATCGCTTGGAACCGGATCATCATGCCCGACGGCCGCTCGATCAACATCGGGTCGATGGCCGGCGCCGACCTCTCTGGAGCGGCCGGTCTGCAGGACAAGACCGACGGTCATTTCGGACAGCTGGCGCGCGGCGTCATCCTCTCGACGCTGTTCAGCGTCGGGGCCGCCGCAGCCCAGGACGCCGGCAACAGGAGCTCCGGCGCCCTCGTCATCAACTCGGCGGCCAGCGGGGTGTCCAATTCCGCCCAGCAGGTCGGCCAGCAGATCACCGGGCGCGATCTCAATCGCCAGCCCACCCTGCGCGTCCGGGCCGGTTGGCCCGTCCGCGTGCTTGTCAGCAAGGACATGATCCTCGCCCCGTACCCGTAAGCGTGAGTGTTGCGATGACCCCATCGGCAGAAAAGCTCGGCCTCTTCCTTCCGGAAGGCCTTCACCAGGACATGCTCGACACCGCCGAGCGCCTGAACACCCGCAAGAATCCCAGGGGCTGTGTGCGGCTCATCTATGAGCGTGCTTTCCGCGAGCTCGTCGAAGCGCTCGACGGCGGTGAGGCGGTGACGTTTCCCGCCGTCCGCGGCGCCAAGGACCGGGTCTCTGTCCGGCTCTCGAAGCCGCTTTGTGTCCGGATCCGCCGCCAGACGGACGCCCTCAATCTCAAGCTCACCGATTTCGCTT
>ERZ1292645.15-Hain-H14-02um-R2-15-length-95485-cov-6_pt1 | contig 95485 bp, 78 predicted proteins | sample MGYA00564401_ERZ1292645 | MGnify/ENA primary metagenome ERZ1292645 (study PRJEB36523, sample SAMEA6512644) | groundwater metagenome | collected 2019-01-09 | study: AquaDiva: Metagenomics assemblies of 32 groundwater samples | reverse complement strand
CATTACAACAGTTGTTTTTGATAAGACGGGAACTCTCACGAATGGAAAGCCTGAGGTGACGGATATTATCCCTTTTGTCATTCCCGCGGAGGCGGGAATCCATAAAGAAAAGATCCTGAAACAAGTTCAGGATGACATGCTACGGCTTGCTGCATCTCTTGAAAAAGGGTCAGAACATGCATTGGCAGATGCGATTGTGAAGAAAGCTGAGGAGGAGAAAATCTCTCTGGAAAAAGTCGAGGGGTTTGAAGCTATTGCAGGAAAGGGTGTCTCAGGAATAATTCAGAAACAACGAGTACTGTTGGGGAATAGACGATTGATGGAGATGGAGAAAATATCACTTGACGTCATCCTGGTAAACGCTCCGCCAGCTGGAGGAGAAGCGCATCCAGGATCTGATTCTGGACGAGCCAGAATGACAGTTGATCAACAAATTCAGAGACTCGAATCGGAAGGAAAGACAGTCATGATGCTCGCCTCCTCTCTTCATTCCCGCGGAGGTGGGGATCCAGGAATCCTCGGTGTGATTGCTGTTGCTGATACGGTTAAAGAGTCAGCAAAAGCTGGTGTTGCTGCATTACAACAGATGGGCATAGCGGTCTCGATGGTTACAGGCGACAATAAACGTACGGCAGATGCAATTGCAAAACAGGTTGGGATTACACAGGTCTATGCAGATGTATTGCCACAAGAAAAGGAGAAAATCGTTAAAAAATTAATGACAGTAGATTCCCGCCTGCGCGGGAATGACAAGGGGCTGGTGGCTTTTGTTGGTGATGGCATCAATGACGCGCCAGCACTTGCCGTAGCTGATATTGGTATTGCCATGGGGAAAGGGACTGATGTTGCTATTGAAGCTGCTGCTATAACGCTTATCAATAAAGACTTACGTAGTGTCGCCAAAGCAATCACCCTTTCTAAAAAAACAATGCGGACGATACGACTCAATTTATTCTGGGCTTTTGGGTACAATATCATTTTAATTCCAGTAGCGATGGGGCTGCTGTATCCATTTTTTGGCATTTTGTTGAATCCGATTTTTGCATCAATTGCTATGGCAAGCAGTTCTATTTCTGTCGTAACTAATTCTTTATTATTGAAGAGATACAAGGTATAATTTTATATCGTCGTATGTTTGAATTTACCAACAATATGAATATCTGGACAGTCTTTTTAACAGGACTGTTTGTTGGGGGTCTCAGTTGCTTAGCGGTGCAGGGGGGGCTCTTAGCAACGACTATTGCACAGAAGACTCAGGACACCTTACAACAAAAAACGACTGCTGGTCATGCTGCTCCAATAGCTTGGTTTCTTCTATCAAAGTTACTAGCATATACGTTCCTTGGTATGCTTCTTGGTTGGCTTGGGTCTCTCTTTCAGGTATCAATCACCATGACAATTATTATGCAGATTTTGGTTGCGCTTTTTATGCTCGGGACGGCTCTTCAGATGTTACATGTGCATCCTATTTTCCGTTATTTCGTTATCCAACCGCCACGATTTATTACTCGGTATATTCGTAAAGAGTCAAAAAGCCAAGCAATCTTTGCACCTGCACTTCTTGGTGCATTGACTATTTTTATCCCATGTGGGACGACGCAAGCCATGATGGCGCTTGCTATTTCTTCAGGTAATCCATTATCCGGGGCGGCAATTCTCTTTGCGTTTGTCCTTGGAACTTCTCCCGTATTCTTTCTTCTTGGTTATTTTGCGACTAAATTAGGTGATCTTTTTAAAGAGCGATTTACAAAAATTGCAGCCGGAGTGTTGATTTTACTTGCCGTTTTTACATTCGACAATAGTATTGCTCTTACGGGGAATACGTTTACTTTGGGAAATACGATACGGAATACTTTTTGTCTATTCGTATTTTGTGATACATCGGATGTTGCAGTTGTCCAGAGTGCAACGATTACGATTACTGATGATGGTTATTCACCCAAAAATTTGTCTGTGAAAGCAGGATCAACGGTTACGCTTCATTTAGTCAATGAGGGAGCGGGGGGATGTGCACAAGCATTTACTCTGCCCGAATATGACATACAAAAGATTGTCCCTCAAGGTAATTCGGATACCATAACCTTTACAGCTCCTGATAAACCGGGGAGTGAAATTGCTTTTATGTGCAGTATGGGGATGTATCGGGGAACGATAAAAGTAATCTAGTATGCAAAAAATGCAGTTTAAAATTGGTGGACTTGATTGTAGTAGTTGCGCATTCAATATTGACGGAACTCTTGAAGATCTGGAAGGAATAGGTGAATCCAAAACTAATTTTGCGAAGCAAATTACTGAGGTTACTTTTGACCCAAAAAAAATTTCTCCCAAAAAGATTCAGGAAAGTATTATTGCATTGGAGTATGCTGCTGATATGGTTACGTAACTATTGAGTCCTCTCTTTCTGCTGTAGCGTATATGCATACCATGCCTTGTGGTAACGCGATATCTCATGTTATATCAATGAGAGAATAAAAATCCTGATATATATCTTAAAAAGATGGTGACCAAAGAACATATTCAACAGACTGAAGAGAAAAGTGACAACTGTGGATCATAAAGGTATTGAGAGACTTTGATCCCTTTTGTATCTCTTGACTCGTTTTCAATATAATGATATATATAGAAGACATCGTTTCCTTGCCGGAAATGCCTACATTTTCCCTTCTATACACCTCAGTTTCTTCTAACCTTTAATGTTTTTTGTGGCAAGGAAAATGCTTTCACATTAAAAAATCAATTAGTATATGAAATTCTTTGAGAAAGGGGGTGAGAATATAATGAAAAAAACAATTATGCATTTTTTTGTCGTAATGGCCGTATTTGCAGCAGTATCTCTGTCTGTGCAATCTGCCTACGCGGCACCTGCGCCGACGCAATCAGCTAGGCCTGGTTGGGGATCTGGTGATCCAAATCATGTACACGCTGGCCCACCGGGACTTTCCGTAAGGAATAATACCAATATTAGTATTGGTACGTGGATAACCGCTATTGCAGATGGAGGTGCTCAGATAAGCATTGGTGTTTATAACACAATCTCTGATCTCTTTGATTAATGGATAATCATAATTGAAGAGAAGCGTGTAAGGCATATCCGGGAGCAAGTGCTCCCGGATTGTCGTAGAGAAAAAGTCTTGAACAGAAACTCCTTAAACTTAGTGTTTTCTTTCCATTATTCTAAGTTTACCAATATACTCAGCACTACAACGATAAGAACCATGATCCCAGTAATAATTAACCCTACTTCTCCTAACTGTTGTGTCATAAGAAAGACAAAGAATCCACAAAATAGAACGATAAAAATACTGGTTATTTTTAGAAGAATGCCTGATTTTTTTTCAGAATCAACAAATTCATGATGCGTACAAACACTAAGAAAGCCACCGAGCAAAACAATAACAAGAAGAATATTCAGATTAAAGAAAAAATTAACAATGTCCTTTTTAAGTGTTTCAGCAATAAGGAGAATAAGATACGTGAGAAGCGAATAGAGAAAGACTTCTCGACTAATAATATGCAATGATAACTTATGTTTTTTCATGGGTTTTTCCTCCTTTCTGTATGATAAAGATGGAGATAAATACCAACGTTATAATCAGTACTTGTAAAGAGACGCTTTTTGCAGTAATCGGTATACCAAGAAGATTGGCATAAAAAGCAATACAGGGGAGAATCGTCAACGAGAAAGCATAGGAAAAGATAATTCGTTCAAAGGGGTCAAGTGTATTCTTCTCAAACAAAATCAAAGACAATATAAACCCCGGCAAAAAGAGGTAAAGAATATAAATAAGTATAAGTATTTCCATAGTGTTAAAACCAAGGTTTTTTATCAAGCGTTACTTGTATATTGCCAATTTGTATTTCACTCTTATGCTCTTGTAATTTTGGTGCCATAATGACCCATGTCAGTTGACCATTTTTAACATATGCATTGCTAAGATCAAATGTTCGTTTACTTGTACGCCAACCGTTCCTGTTCTCCCCTGGTTTGTAATCAGTCAAAATAAAATCAGATAAGGAGGTGTCCGATTTTTTGGTGATAGGGAAAACATGATAATTCATTGGGATAAAGAATTGTCGTGGAGAAAAAGCACTGTAGCCTTCAAAAGTATTGAGAATAACATCATTTTTTGTTGTTTTTACCTGAGTAAAATCTGCATCAGGAGTAATCATTTGTTCATCATCTTTTGTATTAAGACGGATACGTTTGTTGCCGACAAAGACATCTTGCATACTGGCATTATGATACGTTGTGGCCGAGAGCATGAGTGCATTGGTATAGAGCGTTGTTCCTGTTGTTTGTGGGAAAACTTCTGGGTAAACATCATGATTTGCTGCCGGGAAAATTGATCCTGCAAAAACAAGTTTATGGAGATTTGTTGTAATATGGTTAATGATTGTATCATTATTTGCGTCGAGAACAATTTTATAGACACCATTCTCAGGCAGACCAGGACCAGGATGGGTGATTGTTGTTTGTTGTGGGCTCTGGATTTTTTTTGAAGCATCGGTTATCCCATCATCCTCAATGATTGTTTTATACACTACTTGACCATCTTTATAAATAATAATTGTCATGGGATCTGGATCCTCGTACCAATTTAGATCCTGTTTTTTTATCGATATTGTGAACGGTTCGTTTTCTAGATACGCATATAAGATATGCTTCCCACGCAGCGGCACATCAATTTTTGTGTCAGTTGCTTGTGTCTGATAATTAAGTAATTTTGTTTTTTGTGTAGTCCCAATATCGATATCATACTCGTAAGTTCCAATAAGTGCTTGCCTTGGCGGATAAGCCAGAAAATCTTCAATAGAGGAGAACTCCTTTTCTCTTTGATATAAGGTTGGGTTTTTACCCATGGTTTCCCAATTAAGATTATTGAGAAATGGGACATCAAATAATTTTTTTTCATAATGCCACGTCGGTTGATCTTGAAATCCCACAAAAACAATTTGTTCAGGATGAGTGTTTTGGTAAGTTAAGCTGACAGTTGCCTCATCAAACCGTAAGGGCATCTTGGTTGTAAAGTAGATCAAATCATGTGTTTGCTTAAAGATAACACCTTGATCCGTCTTTTCCATGCTTACTCTCTCTCTGGGGCCAGGTACAAGTAACGATTTATCTTTGTTTACTGCAGAACTATAATGAATTGTGGCACCAAAAGGTGAAAGGTTTTGTAAGACAATGTAGGCAAGAAAACCTGTTAAACAAATAAGTCCTAGAAATTGTCCGACAAGACGTAATTTCATAATTGGGTTATGATTTTCACTTTGCTGTATCATACTTTTATCCTCGTAAGATAAGAAAAATCTTCATCAGTTATTTCTTTGAGTACTATCAAAATGATTACATAGAGGGATAAAAAGGATAAGTACAAAAAAGGCAGTAAAAATAGCTCTACGGTTATCATTTTTGCAAGTATAAAAAGCAACAAGGAAGTACCGATTATTTTGTATAAACGATTTTGGGGAAATAAGTAATTACATTGATGGTAAAGAGCTATTGCGGCAAGGATCATAACAAAAGCGTTACTCAATAAGCTTGCTATTGCTGCCCCTGATAAAAAGAATTGAGGAATGAGTAAAAAGCACAAGAGAGCATTTGCACACAGACCCAACCCCGCCAAAACGAAAGGAATTTTTGGTTTTCCGGCAGCAATAAGAATCGTTGAGAGTAACGTAAATAAGGTGAAAAAAACAAAACTCACGATCAGAAGACTGAGGGCGCTGCTTGCTGGAATATATGCTGCCGAATAAAGAATGAGTAATACGTCTTTGCTTGTTGCTGCAATGAGTGCGGTTATTGGTGCAATAATAAGTAGAATAATTCGTAGTGCCAGTGCTATTGTTTCTCTTGTTTTTGTATATAATTTTTGCTGGACACTATGTGAGATGCTGGGAAGTAGTACCGACGAAAAAGCGATTGTTCCAAAGTAAAGAATGCGCGCAACGCTTTGGCTTGCTGTATAGAACCCTGATGCCTCTGGAGAAAGTAATGATTTTACAAAATAAAGATCTATTGACTGTAGAAGAGTTGAAAAAAGTGTATAGCCAATAAGCGGTAATGAAAAAAGAATGAGTTTTTTATAAGGGAAATGAAATCGCGTTTTTCGCGGGTAATAAAATCCAATCAATAAGGAAAAAAACGGAGCTATAATAAATCCCCACAAGACTCCTTTGAGATGAAACAAGTATCCTAAACTCACAACTCCAATAGCTTTGGTTACCGAATAAAGACTGTTGAGTAATGCTTGTTTTTTAAAAAAATGTCTTCCATTTGCATAATCTACATAAAGGGCATACATGCCATAAACTGGAAAACTAGCTGATGCGAGTTGTAAATAAGGAGTAAGTGATTCATCATTGAGAAGTGCTGCAAGCATTGGTGCTAAAAGGAAAAAAAGAATTGTAATTACTCCTGTGACTACAAGTTGTAACGTAAAGGCGCTCTTTAGTATCTCATCTGCTAATTGTTCATCTTGTGCAATATATTTTGCAACAGATTGTGTGAGACCTGACGTCTGAATAATATTAACTAAACTGATCAAAGAAACAATAACGCCGTAGTTTCCATAGTCAACCGGCCCCAAAAATCTTCCGAGCAAAATATTGGTAAGATAGCCTACAAAGATAAAGATTCCTGAAGCCACAGTAAGATACATGGTACCTTTTTTCAATGTCGTTCTCATATGCGTGGTACACCTCCTCTTCCTAGTGTGCCATCAAGATATCCTTTGTAATAGGCATATGCACGTTCCTGTTGTCGAGTGATAAGAAAAAAACTAAATGCTATGATAAGTTTAAGAGCATTAAAAAAGAAGAAATAATATTTGATAACCTTTGGAGCATAGTTATTCACAAATAGAATTCTATTGCGTGCCATAAGATAGGTGTTAAATGGACCTCGTTTATCAGAAGAAGCCGTCTGTTGATGAAAGATGATGGCTCTTGGCGCACATACGCAGTAATACCCCGCCTTTCGTGCAGAAATACAATACGCTGCGTCTTCGAAATAGGCAAAAAATTGTTTATCCAAGAGACCAATTGATTCGATTACTTGTTTTTTTATTAAGAAACAACATCCAGTAATAAATTCATTCGCTTTTACCTTTATAAGATACTCTTTTTTATGAAAGGTTTTACCCAAGAACCAGTTAATCGAACCTCCAGAAAAAAGAATATTTTCCCTTTTGCTATCATAAATTACCGGACTAACTATACCAATTTTTTTATTAGAGCGAGCAGTTTGTATGAGTTCTTTTAGAAACGGTGGCGTTACTTGCGTATCGTTGTTAAGGAGCAAGTAGAAATCCGGGTTATTTTTTTTTGCTTGTGTAATTCCCAAATTACATCCACCAGTAAATCCTGTATTTTCTGTTTGTCGATAGACAGTTATTTTTGTAGTATATATTTTTTTGAGTTCTGCTGCTTCATCAACACGCGATCCATTATCAATTACGATTACTTCATATGCTACATCATGAATGATAAGCAAAGAATCAAGACATTTTTTAGTATTTTCTATCCCATTCCAATTTAAAATAATAATAGATACTGTTATTTTTTTCATACTAATGATGTACTTGATAAATGATCACATCTTCACTCTGTGTTGTATAAACACGATCATAATTTTCTTCCATTCGTTTATAAAAACTTTCAGGCACCCAACAAATAATTACCCATTCATTATCTTTTACTATTTGTGAGGTATAGATAACATAATAAGAAATATTTTTATTCATGAAATATGTCTGTAAATTTTTTGGATCAAGAAAGTATATCCGCCAGTCACCAACCACAGGTCTTTGGAAATAATAATGCGTCTCATTATTACATTGTTGTCCAACTATTGTTGTAGGATTTGACTTTTTTTGCATCCATTGCCCGGCTTCTTTTATTGACGCAATACCACCTTCACTTGGAGAGTATAGTTGTGAATTACTCCATCTGGTATTAAGAAGTATTCGTGGGACAAGTAATGGAAGGAAAAGGAGTAGCATAAGGGGTATTGTTATCAGTAATGTAGTGGTAATTGGTACATGGAGACGGCGAAAAATAATTTGAAAAAAAACTAAAACGAAAGCAAGAAGAAAAATTGGGACAAATAAATGATAACGTTGTTGATCACTATTTCTCACAAAAAGGAGATAATTAATTGGTAGAAAAACAAAAGAAAAAAGAAGTAAATCTTGATACTTTTTGTAGTGAAAAAGACAATAAATAAATCCTCCAATCAGTCCTATGCATAAGGCAAGGGTAACAAAAATGTTTCCCGTGATGCCTTGAAAAGGGATATACAGATTATTTGCTTGATTAAATCTATCAAAATCAGTAAAGACATCTGTGGGCCAAATATGTCTCTCTTCAGCACGTTTAAAGGCCAATTTGCTATATTTTGTTTCTACAGTCATCAAGGCTCTTTCTAATGTTTCATCCCCTGTATCAGAATCTTTTTTTTGATAAGAAAAGAGTTTTTGCCCGAAAGTATTAATTACTTCAAGTGCAGTAAATTCATTACTTCCTGGTTGCAACTTTCCTGTTGTATGAAAGAGTACACCATAAAATCCCATTCCGATTACGAGAGGGAAAAGAATAATTATTGCAATATTTGCAATCTGTTTGCGAAATATTTTTTCTTTTAAAAAGTAGATGATAAAAAAAAGAATAATTGTTGGATATAAGATAAAAAGACCTTGTTGTTTTATTGATAAGGTTATGCCAACAAAAAAAGCGAGTAAAATCAAAAAGATTCTTTTTTTTGTTTCTACATAATGAAACAAAAGATAAATGCAGAAAATAAAAAAAGCCCCAATGAGTATCTCCTGATACATACGAGCACTATAAAAAATAATTTTTGGTGAACAGCCAACCAGGATAATAGAAAGAAGTCCCAAGTAATAATTTTTGGTGAGCTGTCGAATAAAAAGAAAAGTGCCACCTAATAAAAAGATGAAACCAATAAATGGTATCATATTAAATCCTTTCTCTCCAAAAAAAGGATAGAATAATGCCATTGTATATGAATAAAATGCTGGATATTCCGCTTCGAGCCCTGTCCACCCCTTTATAAGTACGTCGATAGCATTTGCTCCATGGATGGTAGCATCACCAAATAATGGTAGTGTAAGAGTCGTTTGTGAATAGAGCACACCAAAAAAACAAAGAAGAAGGACTATCAGCATGAATTGCAAGATAGATTTAGTGGATAATTTTTTCATAAAGCTGTACCGTCTGGAAATAACTTTTTTGCCAGTTATATTTTGGTAACTCGCGATACGCGTTAGTGAGTAGTTGCTTTTGAATACTGCTATTTGCCAGTAAATAAACAATTGCGTCGGCAAGCGCATCATGATCATTGTAGGGGACCAGTATGCCCGAATAATTATGTTTTACAATACTTCGTATTCCATCAACATTGGTTGCTATAATAGGCACCCCATTTGCCATCCCTTCAAGAATGCTAATGCCAAATCCTTCGAATATTGAAGGGACGATCTGTGCGGAGACTTTTGTATAAATTTTTTGCAAATCCTGGTCAGAGACATGATTATAAAAAGTTACCGGTAAGTTGTAATGAACACTAAAGTATTCAAGTTCATCTTTGTCTTTTCCTGTTCCAACAATATGTAGTCTAATATCTGGATCAATTTTATTAACAGAAACCATGCTTTTGAGTAAAAAATCAACACCTTTTCTTTTGTCTATCCTTCCAACGTAGAGGATATCTTTTGCTTTTTTATACGTGTTGGTATTTGCAAAAATAGAATTTTTTTGTTCAATACCATTGGGGATATAATGCAGATAGGGTTTTTCTACTTGATAGTATTTTGAGAGTATTTGTTGCGTATCTGTTGAGACGCAAATAATTTCGTCAGCATAACGATAGCTTTGTTTTTCTAAAACGTATAAAAGGTATTTCCAACGTTGTGTTCTAATATAGCTATATTGCTGCCAGTAGGTATGATGTGTTGTATATACCACAGGGACTGAAAGTTTTTTTAATAAGAAAAGCCCTCCCGGTCCTCCATGAATGTGTACTAAATCAAGCCTATACTGCTCAATCAATTTTTCAAAAATATTATTAAGTTTCCATGAGTATTCAATATTTTTAAGCTTACTCCTTCCTGTCTCCGGAAAGAGTTGCACATGATTTGGTAATGAGTTTTTGGCAGGAGAAAAAACAACCATAGATGTTTTTTTATGTAATAGATTTTGTTGATACATTTGATAAATATGTCTTCCTTGACCTCCAATAAAGGGAAAGAAATCATGAGTAAAAACACCAACGGTAAGATTTTTCGTATACATAATTTTTATAATTGTTGAAAATTGCTTATGTAGTTTTTTCCAATAGCATTCCAGGAATAATGCGCTTTTGTTTCTTGTCGTATGTGCTCTTTTGTAAACTGTGGCAGATGATTGATTGTCTCGACAAAGGTTCTATTGTCCATTGCATCAACAAGCACACCTGTTTTCCCAGGAATGACAGCGTCTTGGATACCTTCACAGTTTGAAGCAACGACTGGTAGTCCCGCTGCAGATGCTTCAATAGCAACTATCCCGAAACCTTCTATTGTCCCTGGAATGATGATATTTGGCATAACAAATACATCGGCTGTGTTGTAGATAATTTTAAGATTTTCATCTGATACTTTGCCGAGTAAAAATACACGTTTTTGTATACGCATTTTGGCAATATATTCTTGAATATTTCTTCTCTCTGGCCCATCGCCTATAATGAGGTACAAAACATTGCTTTGTAGATGTGGAAAAACTTGTTCAAGAAACCATAAAACCCCTTTTCTTTTTACCAGACGTCCAACAGTAACAATAACTTTTTTCTTAGAGACATCATGTGTAATAATATTTGTAAGGTCCTCACGAGAAGCCTGCTTCTTCCAGTCATCTGCATAAATCCCGCAAGGGATAACAACACATTTCTCTTGTGGGATATCTCGTTTAAGACATTCAGCAAGTGTTGCGTTACTAATGCAGATAATACGATCAAGTTTTGCAACCGCTCGGGGAATGATCAATTGATATCCTGGAAAAGTAAAAGTAATATCTAACCCGGCAATGCTAATTGATGCTTTAGTACTAAAAAAATATTTAAGAAGTAATCCAAGTGGTGCAAGTAAGCCATCACCAATATGAATATGGGTAATTTTTTGCGTTGGGATAATAATACATGATCGTATAAAGGCAACAAAAATAAAATAAGGAAGATATTTTTGAGATTTCCCCCATGAGATTACTGTTGTTGGCACTTGTTTAGTAAATTCTTTTGCAAGAGCTGCGCTCATGCTCTCCATCCCCCCAACCATAGGTGGATATTTTCTTGTAATATAGAGCAAACGAATGTCATTTTTCATAAACTAGAGTTGCATCGTGTAGTGTCTTTGCAATTTTGAATCTCGGTAACTCGGCAATTTAGTGCCATTACCATTATTTTTTCTTTGTGCTCGTACTCGTGGTTTTTTATAGTGCAAAAGCTCAATATTTTTCACCCGACGTAACATATTCTCAAGCAGCTTTCTATTGATGCCAATAATATCTCCGATAAGTCCGGTCATCATTACTTGAAACCCAACGGTGATTAAGATGGCAGAAAAGATGAGTGACTGAATATGGCCTGCTCCTTCCCCAAGTACGAAGAAGTAAAGAAATCGTAAAGCAAACAATGAACCGATAGCGCATATGGAAAAACCAACAATCATAAAAACTGTTAGTGTCCGATACATCGTATAAATTCTGATCATAGTTGCCGTACTCTGCCGAATATGTTGGAACATGTTCTTAAAAAGTCTAGATTTACGGGTTGGTGGATTTGTTTCAATAGGAATACTTGCTATTGCTATTCGCTTGTATTGGGCTTGGATAATGGTTTCGATAACGTATGAAAAATCAGTAACAATATTGAGCTCAAGAGCTGCCTGACGAGAATATGCTCGAAATCCTGAAACCGCATCAGGAACAGATGTCCCAGACAGTTTCCGTACCATTCCAGAACCTACTTTTTGTAAAAACTTTTTTAGTGGTGAGAAATGACGTATTTTTGCTGTCTGTCTATCGGCAATGACAATCTCCGCTTGATTGTTAAGGATTGGTTGAATTAATCGTGGTATGTCCTTTTGTGGATATTGGTTATCTGCATCAGTATTGACAATAATATCTGCTCCGACTTCTAATGCATAATGAATCCCATCAGCAAAAGAAATCGCAAGCCCCTTGTTTTTCGTATGACGTACGACATGCTGCACTCCAAGTTTTTTTGCTACAGATAACGTATTATCTGTAGAGCCGTCATCAATAATAAGTATCTCAATAGCATCAATCCCATCGATATACTTTGGTATTGAATTGACAACCAAAGGCAAGGTTTTTTCTTCATTTAGACATGGTATTTGTACAATAAGTTTCATTTTGCAAAAAATTTCCCCAACACAACGGTGTTAGAAATCTACTAAATGTCTGTTTATTGTCTGTAATACTTAGTTCTTGTTTTTCTCACAACGAACTATCTCATAATGCGTGATAGATGAAAAAAGTGGTATTTCATCCATCTGCCTTTGTAGACGATAGAGGATTTAGGAGTAAAAACAAGCTTATCAGAAAATGAGATTAATGCAAGATGGCAATATGTATAGTAATAGATCAATTGTCTTTTTTTTGTCCAGTTTTTGTCTGAAGTTCTCCGATAGTTGCACGATAGATGATGAGTGGAAATTTTTCTTTATAAACACTATCTCCAAAATGATAGTTTTTATGTATCCACAATACCGCAATCTTCTTGTCTTGCATATTTTTTTTGAGGAAGGAGCTAAATTGGGGAAAGTAGACATGCATGCCCATATCTTCGACAATGATAATCTGCTGATTCTTTGGGAACGTGTCGAGAAATACATAAGGATAGGTATTGGTAATGCTTTGCGTTGATCTCTGTAATACGGTGAAGTATGGTTCTGGTTGTGAAGTTATAAGCAACGTATTTTTGGGTACGTATTTTTTTATATCATGTGCCGCCTTTTCTTCATACGCTATCTTAAACCATGAATTGTCACGGAGATATCCAAGACCTTGGTACGTAAAGCAAATTTGTAAGAGTATGAGAAGTATCAGTAATATGCGTACTAACTTTTCCCATAGGAAAGGTTTTTTTGTGAGGAAGATTTCTTTGAAAGCATAACTGGCTGGGATAAGAAAGAAGGGGATGACATGGGTAAGGTAGCGATCCATAGCCGGGTTAACTCGGTAGTAGGTAGCTCCGAGTGTCAGAACGGCAAGAAGCACAAAAAAGAGAAGCGGTGTTTGCTTTTTAAGGAGAAGAAAACTACCCGCTACAAAAAAGCAAATAAGGAGGAAATCGTGTAAAATAAATGCCCGAATTCCAAGAAAACCCTCGCTAAGAAAACTGACAGCAAAAAGAAGAAGTACGGTATAAAATAATCCTTGTGTAAGCCTTTTTAGAAAGCGTCGAGTTAGACTAATAAGTATGGGAAGGAATACGATGCTCAAGAGAAAAAATGGCAAAAAATCTTGCAATTGTGTAATGAGAATAGCTCCAATTGATTGAGCAGGGAAGAGTGCTACTATGACAATCGTTACTACGACAGTAAAACCCAAGAAAAGAAAGAAAAGTTTGCTAAAGACAGGTATTTTTTGGAGAAACAGAAAAATTGTTACTGGGAGAACGAGAACTACATACTCATAACGGGTCATTACCGCAAAAGCAAAAAAGATACCAGTCAAAAAGTCTCGTAACCTATGCTGTGTAGGAAGATTCCAAAAGAAGCTAACAAGAAAGACAAAGAGAAAAAATATCCCGGTGGTATCTGTCATGATAAATCCGCTCCAAATAGTATGATGAAAAGAGGCTGCCAAAAGAAAAGCTCCAGCAATGCCACAAAAAATGACCGTACGGAGGTCATTTTTAGACGGAGGAACAATCAGGCTGCATAACAGAAATGCTACTGGTAAAGCAAGAAGTCCTGCAAGAAAGGCAATCGTTTGTGCAACGTGTGTCATGTTGTTACTCACGAACATTCCCAAAATAATAAGGAGCGGATAGACAGGTCGTGTCCAACTAAAGAAGTCAGGATATACCATCCCTTGTGGGCCAAGATAGCCAAGTACACTATGATAGGTCAAGATATTTTGTGTCACGACGAGACTTTGATAGCTATCAGGATAGATTTTAAAAGGAGAAACTGCATGCAAACGAAGAAATGCTCCAAGGAGTATGATGCTTAACAAAACAAATGTGACCAGGAATTTTTTTCTCATAGGGACTCTCGGATAACGATAGCATCTGTATCAAAAGATGGCAACTCATTACTACCTCTTGCGGGGATGAGAAGAGAGATGTTAGGATAAGATATACCTTCATCTTTATGAAGAAGTCGTCAGTACTTCTCAGTTGATGGAGCGTTTTATAGGATACCTATATGATACGTATATTAGTTGTGGATGATGACGATGCCATCCGAGCACTTTTTTCACAAAAGCTAAAGAATACAGGCTATGATGTCTCACTTGCTAGTAGTGGAGAAGAAGGTCTAAGTCAAGCTTCACAGGTCCATCCAGACTTGATACTTTTGGATATTCTTCTGCCTGGTGGTATGGATGGAATGGAGCTTCTAAAGCGGCTTCGACAAACGGAGTGGGGCAAAGCAACTCCTGTAATAGTATTGAGTAATCTGGATGCGACTGGACAAATACTCCATGATATCCTTGAAGCAAAGCCTGCATATTATATCGTCAAAGTGCGGACTACGCCTGACGAGGTCATTCAGAAAGTAACTGAGGTCGTCTCTAAGACAGCTTAATTTTTCGGAACATCATCACTCTTTTGTATCGCAGTTTACCTTTTTCGTATTTACTCAGCCAACTATCATTTGGTGAGAGAAAAAGACTACTGTCTTTTGCATAGTCCTTCTTTTTGTGACTTTCGTAGATAGAACGGAAATAATAATGATTGAAAAGACGATTAAACTCAGTAAAATAAATATCTGCTACCCGCTTATTGCCTTTGATTATAAGCATATTTTCGTCGTTGTCAGTCGTTGAGGCATTACTAAAATTCGCAGAGCCGGTAACGATAACCGGCGTCTCTCCCAATGGATCAACCAAAAGAAATTTTGAATGTATATACATGACATGGTTATTGAGCTTAAGTAGTTGTGTATTTACTTCTTTTGTCCATTGATACAGAGGATCTTTGATATACGAACCCCATGCCTGATAGACATTGTTACGTACTCCCAGATAGGTAAATTTCTTTTTACTTCCTGGAACAGGTTTATCCTTCTTCTCCAAAAGCATAAACGTTATTTGATCTTTTGCGGTGTTGTCAGTAAGGAGCGTTTTAAAGGCATCATTTATCCCAAAAGCGAGCGTAATTGCCGCATAATGATCCGCGCTATCAAGAAGGTGTGCATAGGTATGCAGCATTGTTACATTGGTTCGTGGACTAAAGATTGGTGTTACTCCTACTGGAATGTTTGATAAGTCGTCAGGAGAAATATCTTGTTGGAGGGCAATAACCTTTTTCTTAAATGCTTTGTTTTTTTTAATCTTTTCTTCTCGGGTATCGGAAGATAATGCACCAGGATCAGTACTCAATAGTTCCCAGTATTTGGTAAATTGTTTTGCTGTTTTGGTATCTCGAACCCAATGCCCGACATTGGTTTGTCCAAAAATTCCTCCCATAGAGATATTTGTCGAGCCAGTCCAGACAGCTGTCGGTTTTTTGCTTTTTCCTTTCAGAAAAACGATAAATTTATTATGTTGAATTTTTCCTGAATTGGCAGTCCGTTTGCTGATATATTTCTGAGGGATGCCTACCTCTTTAATAAGTTTGAGATTGTCATCCCGAGGAAAATTCTCTTTATTCTCTTTGGCATCAATAAGTATGTTGACGGTTACTCCTCGATCGATTGCTTGTTTAAAAGCAACGGCGACTGGTTTGTAACGGAATTCATAAAAGCAGGCAAGCAAGGTATCTCCCTTTTGTGCTTGGTTAATAAATGCGATGAGTGCGTCTTCAAGATCCCTTGCTAACCAGGAAAGTATCTCTTTTTTCTTCTGAAAATCTGCCACTTGATCAGGCGCAATGTTGTGGAATCTTCGAATATAGGCCTGACTACTCGCGACGCCACGGTTAAAAAAAATATCATGAGCATCTGTTTGGCTGTAGAGAGGTTCTGCTTGTACGGTTATTTCAATGGGTGGAGCAGATCTATCGAGTTTTTTTGGTGAACCCTTTATCGGATAAAAGAAGTAGCTATATTTATTGTCTGGTTTGGCCGTAAAATCATCCCAAACAAAACTTTGTACAGGTTGATCATATGTACTGACGACAGTATTTTCATTAGGATTTTGGACAACCTCTTTAAAAACTTTAAAACCTTTGACAAAATATCGTTCATTATTTTGTAAATCCAGTCGCTCAACAGCAAAACCAAGGAGCCCTTTTGTATCAGCATGAGCAAAATCAATCGCAAACGAAATCGTATTTACACCACTTACAGCATAAACTTTATATCCCCCTGTTTGTTTTGATATACATCTCATGGCTCCCCTTTATTTTAGTTACTTATCTGTACGAAATTCAAGAAGAAAACTTACTATACACTAAACTTTATTTATCTCCTTTTCTGGTACAATAACTATTATGAATGATAAAGCTGTTGTTGTCCAGCAACTTACCAAACAATTTACTTTCCCTATCAAAAATTCAAAAAAAGGATTCTGGTCTAATCTTTTTGCCCCAGCAAAAAAAACGGTAAATGCAGTAAATACTATCTCTTTTATCGTAGAACCAGGAGAAAAAATTGCTTTTATCGGACCAAATGGTGCAGGTAAGTCAACGACAATTAAAATGCTTACTGGTATTTTATACCCTACTTCAGGCAAGGTCAGTGTTCTTGGACTTAATCCGCAAAATGATCGTAAAGAACTTGCATACAACATTGGAACAGTATTTGGTCAACGGTCACAGTTACTTTTTAACCTTCCCATTCGTGACTCGTTTGATTTATTTGCCAAGGTCTATAACATCGAAGAAAAAAACTATCAGAAGCAAAAAGAACATATCATCTCTCTTTTCCAACTTGAGGATATTATTGATCAACCTGTGCGCAAGCTTTCTCTGGGGCAGCGGATGCGTGCAGAAGTTGCAGCAGCTCTCCTGCATAATCCTCCAATAATTTTTCTTGATGAGCCGACAATTGGGCTAGATGTGATCGCCAAAAGAACCCTTCGTGAGAATTTGAATGAAATCAATAAGACTTTTAACACCACTATTTTTTTGACTTCTCACGATGCAGGGGATATTGAGTCAGTCTGTGATCGGACAATTGTGGTTAATAATGGCAAGATAATCTTTGATGGGAATACGAGCATGCTTAAAAAGGAGTACCTCAATAAAAAAGTAATTCATATTCTTTTTGGCGATGGCAATGAGAAAGGAATTGATCTAAAGATGCAAGGTGTCCACAGTGAAAAAAATAATAAAAAAGAAGCAATATTTACCGTTGATACAACACAAATTTCGCTTGACACGATCCTCAAAGAAGTTATTCAAGGAAAACGTATTGCGGATATTACTATCGAAGATCCTCCACTTGAGGAAGTAATAAGAGAAATTTATGAAGGGAAGGGGATGTAGCTATCTATGGGAGCATATGGAGGGATCTTTCTTGTTGCGGTAAGAGAATTGCTTGTTTATCCACAGCAGCTACTGACAACGGCACTACTGGTTCCGACACGTTTAGTTGTCTTATTGCTGATCTATAGCTATGCTTTCTCGTATAGAGGAGAGGCAGTTAATGGCATTACTGCCTCAGTTGCTATCTGGAGTATCGTAGTCTATCAGATTTTGTTATTTACCCAGTTTCGAGGTATTTTTAGAACCATTAGTGCGGAGATCAAACAAGGAATTCTTGAAGTCCATTTGAATAAGCCATATCAGTATTTACTCTATAAGTTTTGGGAGCAACTTGGTAAAGGACTACCAATTTTTCTGGTTAGCTTACTTACTGCTGTACCGATACTGCTTCTGTTGACTGGTGGTCCACAGGTCTCATTGAACACATCAATGATTGTTGGCGGAATTTTATTAATGTTCGGAGGAACACTGGTATCGGCTTGTCTTTATATCCTTATTTCACTACCAGCTCTTTGGATAGATGATGCAGAACCATTTTTTTGGATTGTTGATAAAGCGGTGATGATCTTGGGAGGTGCTTATATCCCCATTGCTTTGCTCCCTGATAATGTCCAGTTTTTTGCTTCAGTTAGTCCCTTTGGTGCACCGATGTTTGCAACACAAATGTTTAATCCAAGTTTTTCTTCGCAGTGGGTGGCGCTTCTTACCGTACAAGCTTTTTGGATATCCTTTTTTCTTTTGATGATTATTCTTGTTTTTCATAAAGCGCAAAAATCGTTGTCTGTGAATGGAGGATAAATGAAAAGAGAAACAAAACAGTCATTGGGGCAAGAATGGATAAGCGAGTTTCGGATGGTCGGTACATACATTCGATACAATATGCTTGCAGCAGCCGAGCTACGAGTATCATTTACGATGCAGGTTGTTGGGATGATGATTAATAATTGTTCCTTTCTTCTTATTTGGATATTTTTCTTTCAGGCATTTGGTAAGATCAATGGGTGGGGGAGTACTGAAGTGATTGGGTTACAGGCGTTTACTGCCCTTGCTTATGGTCTCGCATTTTCTTTTTTTTCTGGGGCAGCCGAACTCCCTGTTGCTTTACATAATGGATTTTTTGATAGTTTATTACTTACGCCAAAAAATCTCTATTTACGGATTTTGACACTGGTTACTCGTATATCTGCTATTGGAGATATTCTTTTTGGGGTTCTTTTTTTGATTGGGTATGTGCTCCTTGCTCAGCTTAACCTAATCCAGATAGGTGTGCTTATTAGTCTACTTATCCCGGCAACCTTATTTATGATTAATTTACTCCTTATCACATCGTGTCTTGGTTTTTTTATCCCTGATGCCAGAGAGCTTGGAAAAGCTGCTTTTGAGATTGTTTTTGGCCCAAGCCTTTACCCTGCGGGAATCTTTCAAGGAGGAGTACGATTCTTTTTTATCTTTATCTTCCCAGCCCTTATTATGGGAGGTCTTCCCATTGAAGCGGTACAGGAAATAAGCTGGGAGAAAGTGCTTACGATTTGGATTGTGGCAATCGTCTGGACGTTTTTTGCTATTTCGTTCCTCAATATTGGACGGAAACGTTACGAGAGTGGCAATCTGACAGGTGCAAGAGTGTAAGAAGTTTGTTAAAGATATTGCCACTATCTTACTGCTAATGATTTCATTCTTTCAGATTCACAATGTGAAAGACTCTATGCTCTCCGGAGTGTTACGAACACAACCCCAAACTCAAGCATCATTCTTTATTCTTTCGTCAACAACTGCAATAATTGTTTGATCGGCATCGTTGCGACTCCAACAACCTTATCTGCCCCGCCATAATAGACAAAAATCGTATCATCTTTGATAATGGCTCCACAAGGGAAAACAACGTTTGGGATCTCTCCTACTTTTTCATACATTGTCTCCGGTTCAAAAATAGGTGCATCTGTTCGAGCAAGAATCTTAAAAGGATCATCGTAATCAAGCAGCATTGCACCAACTTTATAGACACTCCCAGGATCACACACTGCATGATACAAAAGCAACCATCCTTTTTCTGTCGGGAGTGGAGGTCCTGCGATTCCTAGTTTGACATTGTCCCAATTATCAGACCTCGCTTGTGCCAGGATATCACCGGTGATATATTCTCCATCGCCGAAATTAAGATGGTCGGCTACTTGTAACCAAATAGAGCCATGCATTCTATGGAAAATGAGATAAGCTCCAGGCTTTTTTCCTTCAACGATACAAGCATCTTTATCATCAACATCGGCAAGTGAAATCAGTTTGGGCATTTCCCATGTATCCCATTGTTTCTTGAGAAAGTCAGTAAGAGAAATAGAAGTCATAGCAACTCGAGGTGGTCTTTCTCCGTCGTAGGCGGTATAACACATAATAATTCTGTCCCCGACTTTTGCAATGCGAGGATCTTCGCAGCCAGAATTCCCTACTGGCTCTATCTTTTTTTCAAAGTCTGCCCGAGGCATATAGATAGGATCATCCAGGTTCTCTTCGATATGAAAGCCATCAGTTGTGCTTGCATATCCTACAACCGACGTTCCATTCATCGATTGTGCACGGTAAAGAATATGAATCTTACCACCTTCATAAATAGCAGCAGGATTGAACACGCATCGTGCTTGCCAGTCAAGTTCAAGTGCTGGAGTCAGAATTGGGTTCCCGGAGAATCGTTTAAGTTTGCTAAAGTCCTCAGGGACTGGATTTCCATCAGTATGTGGATGTGGGAGAAGTTCATCTACCAGCGACTGTAGCGGACAGCTTGCAACGGCTGTTCTCGTATCTGCTGCTCCATAATACACCAATAACGTTTCATCTTTAACAATTGCTCCAGAAGGGAAAATAATATCGGGAATATCTCCCTCCAGCTCGTACTTCTCTTCTGGTATAAGTAGCGGTGAGCGAATCCTCCCCAAAAGCTTCCGTGGATCTTCCAGATCAAGCATAGCAGCTTCAATTCCAAAGATTTTTTCATTGCCTAAGTAGTTTTGGATATACGAATAAATAATAAGCCACCCATCTGTTGTTTTTATTGGTTGTGAACCTAATTCAACCTGATCTCGCATATCAAGAAGGAGATGTTGAATGATGTGATCATTTGCGTTGTCGTACCATTCTTGCCAGAAATAAGGTGACCAAATTTCTTCTTCGTGATCAAACGTAGCAAGCGCAATCTTTGCTGGTGGATAGTCTGTATTTATCGTTATAAGTGCAGCCATTTTCCCATTAATTCGTTCAGGAAAAAGTGCCATAGCTTTGGCATTAAAGGTACTAACGGGATGTTTTTCTATATTTTTGAAATCTTTGGTAATCGCGACAGCAGTCTTTATGCCTTGACCAGAAAAAGGATAGGTAGAAAGAGCAGTATAAAAAATATAATATTTCCCATTAAAGAACGTAATACGTGGATCTTCGCATCCGTACTTTTCCCATTCTTCTGTAGGCTTGATTAGCTGTATATGCTCTCCAAAAGTAATGCCGTCGGTACTTGTTGCATACCCAATAGTGGAAAGACGCATACTCACTCCCTCAATTTCCTGTTCGGAAGAAAGTGCCCGATAGACAATATGATAACCATCTGGTCCTTTTGCAACAGAACCATTGAATGCGCCCACAGCTTCCCACACTGACTGAGGGTTAGGGGTGATGATAGGATTATTGGGTAATCGTTGCAGTTGTATCATGAGCAATTAGTTAAGCATAGGGCTCTGAATTTTTTGCAATTTTGGTTCCTGGTTATATTTCATTTGTTCAAGAAAGGTATTGAGATTTTGACTAGCGGCGCAGAGTACCGTATCACCACCACCATAATAAACATGCAAAGTATCACCAACTACAGCTGCACCACAAGGATATACCACGCCTGCTTTGCCTTCATTTTCATAGGGCGCATCAGGTGAAATAATTGGTTTATTACTTCGGTACAGCACTTTTGTTGGATTCTCCAGATCAAGTAGCATAGCTCCAATTTTGTATCTACTTGGGTCTTGATACCCTACCGAGTGATAAATCATGAGCCAGCCATCTTTGGTTCGAATTGGTGGTGCACCTGCGCTAAGTTTTTTACTATCCCAATGCGTTTTACGAGGTGGGATAAAATATTGCCCCTGTAGATAGTTATTAAAATTCAGATCGTCAACATAATCCACAAGAATATTGGGATATACTCGGTGAAAGATAACATATTTCCCCTGTACTTTCTCCGGGAAAATGACTGCACTTTTATTGACAATACCTGGAGCCGAGATAAGTTTTGCCTTTGACCATTTATCCCAACGTTGCTTAAGAAAATCCTCAACCTTGATAGAACTTATCGTGGCTCGTGGAGGACTCGCGCCATTATGTGCAACATACGTAAGATAAATAGTATCCTCAATGCGTGTAATGCGAGGATCTTCAATTCCACCATATCCTCCACCTGAAATATATGGGTCAATAATTGCTTGGTGATCACCAAGATTTTGAGGCAATTCAAAATCCTCTCGTGGGACATACGCTGGTAAATCGCTGCGTTCATCAATCGTTACTCCATCACAACTACTTGCATAGCCGAGTACTGAAATATCACTGGCTCCTAGCGCTCGATACAAGAAATGTACCTTACCATCTTCATACAATGCTGCGCTATTAAAAGTAGCTCGTGATTCCCATTTATTCTTTGGATTAGGAGTAATGATTGGATTGTTTGCGTAGCGATTGAGAACGACATTAAACTGCTTGTCGGTTGCCTGAGCATGTTTCCCTGGTATTGGACAGGATACAGCAAACACTGTTGTTTCGTGAAGTGTCCAATAAAGAATAAGTTGTTCTTTAAACATGGCAATACCGAGGGGCTTTAAGCTTTCATGATGGAGATCACGTGGCGTTGACCATAGCGGTTTTTCTGATCGCCAAATAATTTCTTTGGGATTTTTTCTATTGAAGAGACAGGCGCCAACCTCATAGCAATACTTTCCTTTTTCTTGCCTTTTGCTGTAATAAGGCAAGAGAATATTGTCATATGCTTGGAATACCCCAGCTACTTCAAGATTGCTATCTTCTTCAAAAGTTCCAACTCGAGGCTCAAGCAGGGGAGTCTCATCAACTTTCCAATTTTTCAAATCTCCAGAATAGGCCAATTTGATGGTCTGTTCCCCAAAGTACATCACATACCTATTTTTATCCTTAAAATCAGGGATAACAGTCCCCACTTCTTTAAGAGATTCAATTCGTCCACTTTTTGTCCAACGTAAGAAGTCTGATGAAACAGCTCCGTGGAGATTGGGTGCTGTTTTAGAAAGTGTTTTATAGGTTAAGAAGTAAGTGTCCTTTTGCTTTGCAATTCTTGCCTTATACCAATCATAATTTTTCTCTTCACGATTCTTTTCATCAGTGGCGATAACGTATTTTGTTTGTCCATTAAATTGGTATCCGTCGGTACTGCTTACAACTTTACAGAACGTCTTACCGCTTTTGGTATAAGCATAATAAAGTAAGATTTGATCATCTTTCTGCCCAATGCCTAGTATGTTAATCATTATTTAATTTTTTGAATATAACAGAAATATGAGCAGTAAACCACCGCCTTATCTTACACTAGCAGACGGTTGTTTTGCTTGTCAAGGGAAAACGACAAGAGAGTTTATGTTCGTACTTGTAGTCGGTCTCCAGTAAAGGTAATATTCTTGGGTTCGATAATCACTTGTCTTTCTCCTTTTGTAACATAGCCTGCATTGAGACTTTCAAAGTTGTTTTTTTTGACAATTTGTTGTGCTTTTTTGATATCTTTTTCTGGCAAAAAGAGTGCATAGTCTTGTCCCATGTTATATGTGCCATAGATTTCATAATCTGACATTCCAGCATGGTGCTGGATCAACGTAAATAGCTCTTGAGGTTCAAATACTTTTTCGACGACATAAGTGAAATTTCCTCGTCCACGCATAACTTTTCTCAGTCCATGTCCGGTGATATTAGAAATATAATGGAGATCGATGTTTGCATCAAGGAGATCTTGAATTAGCTTTGCATAGATATGCGTTTTTGCCAGAATTGCTTCTCCATACATCTCTCCAGTCTTTAACTTAGTTGCATATCCGTTTGGTAATTTCTTTGCAACAGCTCGTGAAAGAGAAATGCCATTAGCATTAATACCAGAACTTTTCAAGAAAAGTATTCTGTCACCGACCTTTATTTTTTTATCGAGCAGTAATCGTTTTTTTGTTTTAATAATGCCCACCACTGATCCACCAAGAGCAACAACTTCAGGTCGAACAATATCGTTATAAGAAGGCGTTTCTCCTCCCCCCCAGGTAGCTTCTGCGTCATCACAGGCTTGTTTCCAACCATTGACGAGGTCCGTTGTTCTGTCTAGATCATCAAGCCAACTGCTTTTCCCAACTGCCCAAAAAGCAAAAACTGTTAAGGGTTTTGCGCCAACCGAGGTAAGATCATTAAGTGCTGAGGCGACAGTATCATACCCAATTGCATCATAGTACGTTTTTCCAGTAATTTCCCGCATGGCATCGGCGACTAAATTTTTGGTTCCGAGACTTTCTGTGACAGATGCCATGTAAATATTTTTTTGTTTCCAAATAAATGCAGATTCTCCACGAGTATCACTCAATTCGTTAAATCCATAGTTGGTTAAATGTTTTGCTGTTTGCTGTCCAGCTTTTTGGGCGAGGGTCTTTGCAGGGTCGAGCGATTCATAATCAACACCTGATTCTTTATAGCTAATTTTTTGTTTTTTCACTGGCTCTATCATATAATCCATTCCCGATAATGTAAAGAGATTGTCAAAACCAGTTAACAATTCTTTTGATCCATCTTCTTTAAAAATGGCAATCATATGAAATAAAGTCATCGGGATTTTTGGATTATCGAGTACTTCTGGTCTTGATTCTATGGTAACTGCCATACCTGGTTTAATTTTTAGAGGCTCTTGTGCATTTACAAATTTTCTTTTTTTACTAATCATTGTAAGAGCTGTTTCCCAATCCTTACTACCATTTTGGAGAGCTTTTATTTCTTCAGAATTCCAATTTTCATAAGAAGCGGGAATAGTATGCCCATAATTAGTCCCTGTTGGGTCAGTTGGGCTAAGTAGATCACTGGAGACACCATTCTTTTGTAAAAGTTTATATGTTAGTTGGTTTATATCATTTAAGGACATTCCAATCGTCATGTTTATAAATACTTCTTTATTAATAGTGAATGACTTTAAAAAGTGATTTTGAATAGTTTTATCTTTGCCGAAATAGAGCGTAATAGCAAAATCACCAATAATTCCAGATTCTTTATCAACAGGGGATATATAAAAAAATGCAATCCCACTGTTCGTATTAAGAAAAACGTTATTTCGTGGCCATTTGTCCTTTTCTCGTAAGCTTTTATAATTTATTCTTTCCAAATGTTTATCATCCCCAAATAATACAGAGATACCAAAGGGCGGAGGTGTATACCAGCCGTCTGGGAAGATATTTTTATTTTTACGCATCTCGGTAAGCCACTCGTCACGGAGTCTTACTTCAGAAATTGGTTTATGAGATGCCAGCAGTTTTTTGAGAACTTTATAAAGAGAATCAGCTGCAAACATTCTTGTTTGTTTACAGATTTCGAGTTTATCCTGTTGTTGTTTCATATCAGACAGTGAACATTTTTTGCATTCTCTCTAAAACAAGGTGTTTCTTTTTCGAGTTTATTTTACCTGCTTGATTTTGGATAATCGATGCTTCTGCCGTGAAAATTTTATCTGGACGAATAAAGCTATTAATCGGGAGTCCTCCTGCTACAAAGTCTACTTGCGTAAGAGAAATTGCTGTTTTACTTGCATAAGATTTTGAAGTTATTTGGCAGAGGATGAGGTTATTAAATTCGGCTTTTGCCAAAACGAGTGCAGGACGCAATTTTTGTCCTTTTAAATCTGAAAAAGGAAATAAGACTAAAACAATATCTCCTATTTCAAATGTATCCATGCTTGCTCCTCTTCAGGTCTGTTCCAGTCGGCTGCTAATGCTTTTTCGGATATGAGTGTATTTTCAGTAACAGTTTGTTTACGTGCAGAAATGATACGAATTTCGCCTTTTTTTGTCTGAACGATTGCGTCAGTGCTTAAGCCGCTCTTCTCTAAAAGTATCTTGGGAACAAGTATATTTTTTGAATTATCAGTTGCGATGATATTGGTCATCATAGTGAGTCTATTGTAAACTATAGTTTTTATGCGGTCAATATGTCTATACTTTCCCCAAGATTTCCAACCAATATCATGAAAAACTAATTAAGACCACACCTATAACCGTTATCGTTGTGCCAATGAGTTTTCTTGCAATATCTTTTCTCTCATGTAAGAAAATAATCCCTGCTAGGACCGAAAGAATCATCATGCCCTGATATATCGCATTCACTTTACTTGCATCCCCAAGTCGTAGAGCAGTCGTAAGAAAAAACATCGCAACGATACTTATCGCTATCGCGAGTACTTTTAGTGGAAATTTAGTTCGAAATGAAGTAAATATCCTTTGTTTTGCATTACGCATAAGAAACGGATATAAGAAAGTTCCGGGAAGTGACATTGCTGCTATGATGACAAAATCTGAGGCGATTGGTAACAATAGTTTGATAAAGATAACATTTGCCGCAGTAAAAATTGCAAATAGATTTGCATAGCGAGCTCCTTTATCAAAAACTAATTTTTTGGGTGCAGTTGTTATACTAATACCCAAGAAAACGATCAAAATGCCGAGATAGTCAAGGAGAAAGAGTCTTTCATTGATAAAAATAAAAGCCAGAATTGGGACCCAAATCATTCTCGCCCGGGAAAGAATTGCAGAAATTGACAGGTGAGTATTTGCATGCATTTTCATATAATAATAACTTGAAAGAAATTGACTCATCCCTAACAGTAAAAGTAATAAAAGAGATTGTGGTGTTATGACAAGACGCCAGTCAAAGAATGCAAGGGAAGCAAAAATGATAAAACGGAAACATTCAAAATACCAGGAAAAAACTGTCGAGTCATCTCCTTTGCGGAGGATGAATCGACTCATGAAGTTGAAAGTGTTAGAAAGAATGCCAGTCAGTAAAGAAAATATTAGCCAAGCAGGAAGAAAAAACATGAGGTAATCATAATCGAAGCAGTGGATAATTACAAGATTTCTGACTGTTTAAGGTTTTTTCTAATTCTTTCTCCGATCGGATAGGGGAAGATTTTAAATTTTTCTCCAGTGATTTTTTCATACGCATCAATATAAAGTTGAGACATTTTTATCGCAATTTCTTTTGGCATTGGTGGAGGCGTACCATCTCCTTTATATCCTTGTTGTACATACCAAAGGCGCAAAAATTCCTTATCAAAACTTTGTGGTTCAAGTTCATTTTTTAGTCGTTCTTTGTAGGTATCCTCTAGCCAAAACCGTGAGGAGTCAGGAGTATGAATCTCATCAATCAATGTCAACTTGCCATCAAAGAGACCAAATTCATATTTGGTATCAACCAGGATAAGTCCCTGTTTTTTTGCTCGTTTTTGTCCAAAAGCAAAGAGTGCCAATGAAACTTCTTCCATTTGTTTGTAGAGTTTTGCCGGGACAATGTTTTGTTTAATAATCTCGTCTCGGGTTAACCGTTCATCATGAAGCTTGCTTCCTGCTTCGGGGTGCGTTGTTGGGGTGATAATCGGAATAGGCAATTTTTGATTTTTTTTCATGCCGTTAGGAAATTTCATTCCGTAAATTGTTCGCTCCCCTTTTTCATACGAGTACCAAACCGACGTTTTTGTCACACCAGAAAGATATCCGCGAACGACCATTTCCACAGGAATGGGTTGGCAATTTTTAGAAATTAATACATTTGGATCGGGGACAGCAATAACATGGTTGGGAACGATTTTTTTTGTCTTTTGGAACCAAAATGCCGCAAGCTGATTAAGCACAGCACCTTTATAAGGAATATATCCAAGAACAACATCAAAAGCGGATTGTCGATCGGTCGTTATGGTAATTCGTTTATCACCAATAATATAAAAGTCGCGGACTTTGCCTTGATACTTTTTGCCAAGATCTGGGATATCGATTGTTTCCAAAACATTTGTTACCGTATCCGTAAGTGTAGCTTTTGATTCGGGCATCGTTGGTTTTTTCATTTCCTCCAGATACTGTTGTACGCCAAGTTGTTGTAATTTTGCTGATTTTTTTTCAACACCGTCCCGCATTTTTTGTTTGAATTCAGTCAATTTTTTTGCAAGTTTTTTATCAGATAGTGCCAATATTTGTACTGCCAACAGTCCAGCATTTTTTGCTCCGTTAATACCTACTGTTGCTACCGGAACACCCGGTGGCATCTGAACAATTGAATACAGTGCATCAGCTCCCCCCAAGCTTTTTGACAAGATTGGTATCCCAATTACGGGAAGAATTGTTTGAGATGCAATAACCCCAGGTAAATGTGCTGCCATTCCTACAGCGCCAATAAACAGTTTTGTCCCGTTTGCTTCTGCGGATTTAATATGCGTGGTAAGCCCTTCTGGATTTCTATGTGCAGAAATAATGCTGATATCATAATCTAGACCAAATTCTTCCAAAACACTTGTGGCTTCTTGCACTATAGGTAAGTCAGAGTCAGAACCTAGAATAATACTAATAAGAGGTTTCATAATTTTATAGTTTACTTCCTTTTTTTAATTTTTCAATATTCCTTACTAATTTTTTTGCTCGTTCTGGAGCATTACCAATATGATGCTTTACTTCAATCAGTGAAATAATGTGTTCTTTCGAAAGATATTTCAGAATGGATTGATTTTCCCTTAAAAGTTTTTCCATAGGATTTGGTTTGCCTTCTTGCACCTCTCCCCATGCTTTCATAGAAATATCCCGAAGTGTTTCATGCATGTCTTGACGGCTTGCCCCTTGTTTGACGCTTTCCATAAGGATTGCTTCTGTTGCTGCAAAAGGAGCATATTGGGCAAGGTTAAAAGCAATTTTCTTTTCATTAATGACCAGACCCGAAAGCAGTTTTTCTCCAACTTGTAATATCTCGTCTGTTGCAAGGAATGCCTCTGGCATGACAATTCGTTTATTGGCTGAATCATCAAGTGTTCGCTCGAGATATGAAAGGGTAGCATTTTCAAGTGCAACCGTAGGTAGTGCTGCCACATAACGAGCAAGTGAACAAATTTTTTCAGCATTGATAGGATTTCGTTTAAAAGGCATAGCACTTGAGCCAACTTGATTTTTGCCAAATGGCTCGGCCCATTCCCCAATGCTAGGTGACTGGAGTAATCGCAAATCTCCGGCAAACTTAGCAAACGTTGAGGAGATACTGGCAAGCAGTGTCAGTACTAAATAATCATATTTTCGAGGAGAAACTTGTGTGCTAATAATTGCGGGTTCAATACCCAATTGGTTCATAACGTTTTGTTCCATTTCCATGGCTGTCATTCTGGCTTGACCAGAATCGATTCTGGAGTCGCTCTGCTCCCCAGAATGACGATCGAGTACTGCCGTATAGCTTGCTGCCGTTCCGACGGCTCCTTTCATCCCTTTTGCTTTGATTTCTTTTTTAACAAATTGCAGGAAGTGATAATCTGTCAACAGATCTTGAGCATACACACTTAATCGATACCCGACTGTTGTTGGTTCTGCTGGTTGGAGATGGGTATATCCCATGCAGACATGATCCGCATATTGTTCAATTTTTTCGGTAAGGATTGCAAGAATTGCTAGAATTTTCTCCTCAACGATGTGTAATGCCTGTTGTGTCCTGATCGCATCAGTATTATCGACAATATCCATGCTGGTTGCCCCGAGGTGAATCTTGCCACCACCATCTGTTGCTTTTGCCGCAAATTCTTTAATCGCTGCAACAACGTCATGTCGTGTCTTTTTTTCATGTTCAAGAATTTGATTGATGTCAATATTCTCCTGGTTATTCTTCAGATCAGTGAGTTCTTTTTTGGTAATAAGTCCTGCATCATATTGTGCCATTGCGAGTGCAACCCAAATTTTTCTCCAAAGTTTATATTTATTTTCTTCACTAAAAATTTCTCGCATGGGTTTTGAACCATATCGCCAGGAAAATGTTGATTGATAAGATGAAAAAAGATTGCTCATACCATGTACTTAGGATTCTTTTCGAGTCCATTTACTTCCATAATAAAAAAATCTACGCCATCTGTTTGAATAATAATCGATGCGAGGTTGTTAAATTTATACCCAATAAGCTCTTTAAAAGTCTTGTATCCTGTATGGACAAGAAAGGTACGCATAAGCCCCCAGTGACCTGCAACAAGTACTCTTTTGCCAGGATAGGCAACACCAATTTCTCTAAGCGCGGTAATGAAACGTGACATAATCATTTCGTCACTCTCGTATCCTTGTGCAGGAGCAAGTGATTTTGCTTGTTCATAGGGAAGTTCTTTTCTTTGAGTATTATACTTCGTTAGTTCTTCTTTTATCTCTTCATACTTTTTTCCATCAAGCTCTCCTGAGAATCTTTCCCGTAGGGCTTCTTTTGTGAGAATCTCGAGTTTCCTTTCTTCAGCAATAATCGTTGCTGTTTCTTGCGCTCTAATTAGGGGAGATGAAAAAATGGCATCAAAATGAATATGCTTATGTTTTTGTGCAAATTCTTGTACTTGTTTTTTGCCGGTTTTGGTTAATTTGGTATCAGCTCCACGCACGTCTGCAAGGTTTGCTTCAGACTCACCATGTCTGACTATATAAATAGTACATATATTTTTATCCATAATTTTAGTGCCAGAACGCCCTACGATGGGTAAAGACCATTGCAATGCCTGCTTTGTCGGCTGCTTCAATTGAGAGTGTATCATTAATAGAACCACCTTGCTGGACAATTGCGGTAATACCATGTTTAGCGGCTAATTCAACACTATCAGGAAAGGGGAAGAAGCTATCGCTCACAAGAATGCCACTTTTTGTTTTTGTTCCTGCTTGCTCAAGCGCAATTTTGGTAGAGCGAATTCGAGAGGTTTGTCCTGAGCCAATGCCTCGGGTCATCGGCAGATTTTTATCCATAATCAGAATCGTATTTGAACGAATTCTACTGACAAATTTCCAACCAATCTGCATCTGGAGCAGTTGTTTTTTTGTTGGCTTTTTCTTGGTCACTATTTCCCATTTACCAAATGAATCTGCGATACCTACATCTGCTGTTTGGAGAACAAAGCCGCCATCAATCCATTTAAGATTCCAAGGGTCTTCTTCCCGTGGTATCTCACCAAAGGTATAAATCCCCATGGTCTTTCTGACCTTCTGCAAAAAAGCCAATGCATTCTTCTTAATGATTGGCGCCGCGATAATATCAATGTTGCCTCGTCGTTCATCTTTAAATCCTCCGACAATTTTTGCGGTTGCCAAATCAAGTGGTTTATTGAGCACAATAATACCTCCAAAAGCTGATTCGGGATCTGCCACAATTGCTTGTGTAAGTGCTTCGTCAATCGTCTCTCCAAGAGCAAGCCCTGAGGGACTATTGTGTTTGATTACTGCTGCTGCTGGTTCACCAAAAAGCCGTACTGAGGTAAGTCCGGCATTAATATCGGTGATGTTAATAAGTGACAAATCTCTCCCCCAGTGTTTAGTCAACTCATTAAATGGAGTCGTAACACTTGGTCTCGTATAAACAGCTCCCTGCTGATGAGGATTTTCGCCGTACCGGAGATTGAGTAATTTTCTTCCTGGCAGAACAATTTCATTGGGGAAGGTTTCCAGCTGTAGATACTGAGCAATTTGCGCGTCATAAAAGGAGAGGTGTCCAAATGCTTTTGCTGCAAGTTCTCTCCGAAATGTTTCTTCTGTCGATTTATTTTTGAGGGTTTTTATTACCAGGTTATAATCGTTTGGTTCGACAACGACCAAGACATTTTTATAGTTCTTGGCTGCCGACCTGACCATTGTGGGACCTCCTACATCAATATTTTCAATTGCTTCATCCATGGTAACGTTTTGTTTCTTAATAGTTTCTTCAAAAGGGTACAGATTGCATACCACGATATCTATTGGTTTAATCTTCAGTTTTTTTGCTTCTTCAACATGGTTGGGATTTGTTCGATCAAATAAAATGCCTGATTCAATTTGAAAACTAATGGTTTTCATTCGACCATCAAAGCTTTCAGGGTTACCAGTAACTTCCTGAATTGGGGTATGGGGGATATTTTTTTGCGCAAGAGTTTTTGCTGTTCCCCCAGTTGAAATGATCGTATATCCTAAATCTACTAATGCTTTTGCAAAAGTTATAATACCTGTTTTATCTGAGACGCTGATGAGTGCAAATTTTTTCATAAGTGACTAACCAAAGTATTGTACAGCATTTTTGAATAATTGTAATCCAGATCCTTGTATTGGCAATTCTTTTTTCTTCCTTAGTAGTTCTTCTTTTCGTAGTGGCCAGTTTGGCATTTGGGTAAAAAAGAGAGCTCGTTCTGGATGTGGCATCAATCCCAAAATTTTCCCTGTTTGATCAGTAATGCCGGCAATATCTGCAAGTGAGCCATTCGGATTTGCTGGATAGTTTTGGTATGCACAGGCTTCTCCAGAGAAGTAGGTAAGGGCAATCTGTTTATATTTTTTAAGTAGTATCAAGTTTTCTTTTGTTGTATAGAATTTGCCTTCACCGTGAGCAACTGGTAACGAAAGCGTTTTTATCCCCGTAAGCCAAGGCGTTTTATTGGTAACTTTGAGATCAACAAATCGTACCGTATAGCGAGCCGACTCATTATTGACAAGGGCTGCTTGTCTCTTTCCATACTGATTTTTGATTGCTGGAAGAAGTCCTAGATTTGCAATAATTTGAAAACCGTTACAAATGCCAATAGCTAGATGATCCTTGTCTATAAAATTACTCAGTGTCTCCCACAGGTGATTACGCGTTTTATTGGCAAAGGCATTCCCAGCCCCTGTATCATCTCCATAAGAAAATCCTCCACCAAAAGCAAGTATTTGATAGTTGTTAAGTAGTTTCTTGTTCGCAATCAGATCGTTGATATGGATGATATCTGCTGTTGCTCCAGCGAGTTCAAAACCATATTTGGTTTCTTCTTCACAGTTCAGTCCGTATCCTGAAAAAATAAGTGCTTTTGGTTTTGTCATAAAAATTTATTATCGTTCGGAACGAAATTTTTCTTGTGATCCACGCGAAAATGGTTAAAGATAATTTCTTTCCAACTCTTCGTCGCTATCGATCACTGCGAAAAATTTGTTCCTCACTTTCTATAATGCAAGCATTTTTATATTAGTAATCTTTAAATGTTTGCTTATATACTTTGAGCGCTTTTTTGAGTGACATCTCTATAATCGATTTTCCGTTTAGACCTGTGATTTCTATTGCTGGATCTTTGGTGATTTTACCAATATTGGCAAAAGTATTTCCTCGTATTATTTCTTCAAAAGCGTTTTTATTTTCCCTGGCAACAGTAATCAGAATTCTTCCTTGGCTTTCGGAGTACAGTGCGAAATCATCTCGAGTGTGCTGTCCAGGAATTTTTTGTAAGTCAATCGTTAGCCCAAGCATTCCTCCTAGAGCTTTTTTTGCCGCAGCGACAGCAAGTCCTCCTCTGCCAATACTGGTACTGGAAGCAATAAGATTTTTTTGAATTGCCTGATAAAGAGTTTTGTAAAGTTTACTATTAATTATCGCATTTACCTGTGGGACAGTCAGCGATTGTGCATTCTGTAAAGCAAAATACTCTGATCCTCCGAGCTCTTCATATGTCTCTCCTAAAATATAGAGAAGATCGCCTGTTTTTTTGCTATCAAGGGATACCACTTTTGTTATATCATCAACTACACCAAAGGTAGATATAAGGAGCGTTGGTGGAATTGCTATTTTAATTAGCTTTCCTTTTTTATCAAAGCCATTGAAGTTGTTAAACATACTATCTTTACCAGAAACAAATGGGGTTTGATAGGCGAGGGCATAGTCATAACAGGCTTTTACTGCCTCTTTTAGTTGCCAAAGTCTTTCTGGGTCGTCTGGGCTACACCAACAGAAGTTATCAAGAAGTGCTAGCTGATCAGGATTTGCTCCAGCTGCTACAGCATTCCTAATAGCAGTATCAATAGTACTTGCAGCCATTGCATACGGATCAATGTCACTATACGCAGGATATAATGCTTGTGAAAGAATAACACCTTTTTGTGAGGTCAGTACTGGTCTCAAAACACTTGTATCGGCATTCACTCTCCCTCTTCCTTGTAATGGTCCAAGAACTGCACTTCCTTGAACAATAGAATCATATTGTTGTGAAATAAATTCGTAACTGGTGATATTGAGTCTTGAGAGCATATTTAACAATATTTTATTGCCGTCATCCTGGAAGGAGCTAGAGCGACTGATAGGATCTCTCGATACAGATCCTATCGCTTCATTGTCATTTCGCTCCAGAATGACATTTTTGGGTTTCCTTGTTGTCATGGGTCTTTGTGGTAACCCATCATGTAAAAATGCAAGATCAAGATCCATGATAGTTTTATCATGATAGGTGACAATACATTTGCCGCTTTTTGTGAAAGTTCCAATGACTGTTGCTTCAACGCCACGTCGTTGCATCAGATCAGAAAACATCTGCCAGTTTTGTGGAGGGAGGGCAAGGGTCATTCGCTCTTGTGATTCGGAGATCCATATTTCCCAAGGATCAAGTCCTGGATATTTCAGGGGTATTTTTTCTAACTCCACCAGACAACCACCTGATTCTTTGGCCATTTCAGAGACAGAACAAGAGAGTCCTCCTGCGCCATTATCGGTAATACTTGTATAGAGCAGTTGGTCTCGGGCTTCTTTGACAAGGGCATCACTGAGTTTTTTCTGGGTGATCGGGTCACCAATTTGTACCGCACTTGCAGGACTTCCACTATCGAGTGCTTCTGATGAAAAGGTTGCGCCATGGATACCATCTTTGCCGACCCTTCCTCCAATCATGACAATATAATCTCCGGGTTGTGCTTCTTTTACATGCGAAAGCTTCCCTTGAATTTTACGTGGGATGAGACCTACGGTACCGACAAAAACAAGTGGCTTACCGCGGTACCGTTCATCAAAATACATAAATCCTTGGGGTGTTGGAATCCCTGATTGGTTACCTCCAGCATTTACGCCATCAATAACTCCATCCATAATCCGCCTGGATGAGAGCATTTTTTGTGTTTGATTTTTACCTTTATAAAGAGGGATATCTTTTCGTGGATCAGCAAGACAATAGCCGTACATATTTGCAACGGGTTTTGCTCCAAGACCAAAACCAAGCGCGTCACGATTGACTCCCACAATCCCTGTAATTGCTCCCCCAAAAGGATCAAGTGCTGATGGACTATTGTGGGTTTCTACTTTATGTGTTATCAAATATTCGTTATCAAAAGCGATGCCCCCTGAATTATCGGTAAAGACAGAGACACAAAAGTCACGTTTCCCTTTTTTCTTACGAATTTCCTCAGTAGCTTGTTTGATATACCTTTTAAATAATCCTTCTTTGATCTCGTCAATAGGATCAGCAAAAATAGTATGTTTACAATGCTCCGACCATGTCTGTGCAATGGACTCAAGTTCAATATCCGTTGGGTTTCTTTTAAGCTTTTTAAAATATTTTTGAATAATTTTCATATACACAAGATCAAGTGCTAGTGGTCCTCGTCTTGCTCCGATTGCATCAGAGTTTGCAATACCTTTTTTCCCAATAACGGTAAGCTCTTCATCTGAGACGCTAAGGTTAACTTCTCTTATCTCTGGTTCTTTTTCAAGTTTTACTTTTGGAACGATAATATCCATCCCATTATCTTTTTGATACTCTTTAAAGCTTTTAAGATGCATTCTCTGAATTAGCGGGTTATACAGCATCGTAGCAATTTCTTCTGCTTCTTTTTTGTTTATATCTCCCTCAAGGAAAATAAGCTGAGATGTATGAATATTTTCTCCTTCATTAAATGGCTTATCGAGTAAATCAGCAATTGTTTCTTTTGCAGTTGTTGCAATATTATCGGTAACACCAGGGAGGAAGCCTATTTCAATAGCCCACGTAAAAGACTTTTTTTTGAATGATTGGTTTGGTGAAAAAGTATAGCTTTGTGTCGTTGGATTAGAAAGTGTTTCTGCGATTCTTTGTAACTCATTTTCTGAAAAGCCTTTATCTATGGTATACACATCAGCAAGAGACACCTTTTTAATTTTTTCATTCACCCCTTGTAATTTTTTCTTTTTGACAACAGCCCGAGTATCAGGGATTTTTGAAAAAACCTCAAGTCTTGTTATCTTTTCTGGAAGAGATTGCTTCGCTCCTGCATCACTCTCAATAATCTTACTCTTTTTTATCCGTCCAATATCTTTTCTATATTGCATCCCAGCAAAATGGATACCATCTTTTCCAATGGCTGCATAGGCCTTATCAACTGCCTCATCAAGGTTTTTGCCAACTGCGGTAACGCCAAGGACTCGGCCACCATTTGTCCTCATTACCCCCTGTACTTTTTTTGTCGCAAAATGAAAGACAACAATATCTTTTTGTTTTCCCACTTTTTCTAACCCTTTGATAACATCACCTTTATGGGAAGTTACAGGATAGCCCGCAGAAGCTAAGACAATACAGCAAGCAGCTTGAATCGACCAAATAATTCTCTGTTTATTTAATTTGCCTTCGGTACAAGCAATGAGGATATCAAGGATATCTGTCTCAAGAAGTCTCATATAGGACTCCATTTCGGGGTCGCCAAATCGAGCATTAAACTCCAATACTTTTGGGCCTTCTTTTGTCAAGATTAATCCTGGATAAAGGCATCCCACAAAAGGCATACCACGTTTCTTCAGCCCTTGGATAATTGGTAAGACAATTGTTTTTTTAATTTCTTCAAGTTGTTCGTCCGTTATTTCTGGAAGAGGAGCGATTGTTCCCATGCCTCCTGTGTTTGGCCCATGATTACCTTCAAAAATTGGCTTGTGATCGCGTGCTGCCGGGAAGAGTGACACATTTTCTCCGTCAGAAAATGCATGAATAGAAATTTCTGGACCGATCAAAAACTCTTCAATAATGACCTCTTTCCCCGCATCACCAAAGACCTTTTTAATGAGGATATCTTCAAGTGTTTTTTCTGCTGCTTCTTTTGTTTGCGCGATGATCACGCCTTTCCCAAGGGCAAGTCCGCTGGCTTTGATAACAATAGGGAGCGATTGCTTCTGCAGGTAGTTTTTTGCTTTGGTAAATGAAGTAAATGTTTGATAGGTTGCAGTTGGTATGTTTTCTTCTTGCATTATTTTTTTTGCAAAAGCTTTTGACGATTCTATTTGAGCAGCTTCTTTGGTTGGTCCAAAAATGTTAAGCCCATTGTCTTGAAAGCTATTTACGACTCCTGCTGCAAGTGCATCATCAGGTCCAGCGACCGTAAGATCTATCGCATTTTCTTTTGCAAAGGTAATTAGTGAAGGAATATCAGAAAATGCTATATTGGTAGTTTTTCCAATAAGTTCTGTCCCAGCAGTTCCTGGAGCAAAATATATCTTATCAATTCTTGGTGATTGTTTAAATTTCCATCCCAAGGCATGTTCTCGTGCCCCTGAACCAATAATCAAAATGTTATTCTTTTTTTTCATATGTTATTTGCTCGGAATGAAATTTTTTCTTGTGATCCACGCGAAAAAGTTTAAGATAGATTCTTCAACCACATTATCACTATTGATCACTGCGAAAAAATATATTCCTCGCTTTCTAAAAATTAAAATAGTTCGTTGCTACCAGGGAAAGTCTCCTTTACTAATATCAATATTATGGTGATTGGTTACATGCAAAATTCTTTTTATAGCAGTTGGAAGTAATACATATTCCATTTCTCGGATCCTTTTTTCGAACGTTTCAGGAGTATCATTTGTTTTTCTTCGTACTTCTGCTTTGGTAATAATTGGTCCCATGTCAACGCTATTACCTGGTAATACTTGATGGACGGTAATTCCTGAGACCGGTAGATTTTTTTCGTAAGCGTCTTTAAATCCATGCGGGCCGCGAATCACTGGAATAGCTCCTCGTGATGTTTGTACTACTCTTTCTGCATGTTGCGAAAGAAGTGCAGGGTGATGGTTAATGATAGGAACACCTGTTTTTTGCATTGCTTGCAAAAATGTATCACCCAGAATAAATGTCCATCCAGAAAGTAAAATAATATCAGGATTATAGAGTTGCACCTGTTGTATAAGCTTTTTTTCATAGCTTTGTCGAGCTTTCGCATCGTTTAGTTTTTCTGAGTAAGGAAGAATTATCGTTGGAATATGGTGTTGTTTTGCTCGGGTGAGTCCATAAGCATCCTCTTTATTTGAAAGAACTGCGACAATCTCGGCATTAATTTTTTTCTCGTTAATCATATCAATAATTACTTGTAAATTTGTTCCTGATCCGGAAATAAAAACAAAGATTTTTGGTTTGCCTTGTTTCGTTTCTCTTTTTTTTGCAAATGCTTCCTGGTTTGAACGTAGAGGGTGAGGTCCGCCAAATGGGTAGTGATAAAAGTCTTTTGTCGTACCACCAATTGCCTTAATTGTTTCTTCAATTGGTAGGTATACTACATCATGCGCGTTAATCAGTGATGCAACTTGCCTTTCAATTTCTTCAAATGGTTGATTCTCAAATTGGGAGGCAGGAAGATATTTTTTACTGCGCATATCAATGCCCAAATCACATTGTTCAATAACTGGGGGGCTAGCAAATGCCATCGTTACTTTTTTTGCTCCTGCTTGTTTAAACTCTCGTGCAAGAACAGTACTCGTTGTTAATCGTACTGCGGAATCATCAACAATGACGACATGTTTGCCGATAATATCATCAGGGACGATATTATGTTTTCCCTTAACAGCCGCAACTCTATTTTCTTGTCCTGGTTGGATAAATGTCCTCCCAATATAATGACTTGTCGTGATTGCATCAACTATCGGAAGTCCAAGCTCTTCTGCTACCCCTTTTGCGGCTGGATATCCTGAGTCAAAAGTTGGTACTACGACATCGGGTCGGATATCTTTTTGTTTAAGTCTTTTTCCAAGAAGTTTTCCGGCTGCTTCTCGGGTGGTACGAACCCTTTTGCCATTAATAAAACTATCCGGTCGAGCAAAATAAATAAATTCAAAAAGACAAAATTGTTGCCTTTTGGGTTCTCCAAAAAAGTATGATTCGATTTTGCCATCGAGTGTTATTTTTATAATTTCTCCGGGATGTATGTCTCGAACAAAGTGAGCGCCAATTGCGTCAAGTGCTACCGATTCAGAAGCTACGACCCAACCATCAGGTAGTTTCCCAAGACAAAGGGGTCGTATGCCATAAGGATCACGGATACCAAAGAGTGAACCATCGTTTGTCAAAAAAACAAGATTATATGCCCCTTTAAATTCTGGAAGCGTATTGATGAGAGTTCCTTCCCATGAAGTAAATTGAGGACGTTCCTGCATAAGCAGCCGTGCCATAAGTGTCGTATCGCTTATTGTTCTTTTTTTCTCACCTAGTTTTTTCCGAATAGATGAAAGCTCTGGAATATTACCATTATGTCCAATACTAACCTGATATTTTTTATTTTTAATTTCAATAGGATGAGCGTTACCTAATGCGCCATGTCCAGAAGTTGCGTATCTGTTATGTCCAATCGCCATAGCATTCTCCCCTAATTTTTTAAGGACACTATTTGTTAAAACATGCGGAATGATTCCCATGCCGGTATAGGTTTTGATCTTTTTTTGTGGAGTAAGAATACTCATCCCGGCACTTTCTTGCCCCCGATGCTGCAATGCAGCCAATCCTTGTTTGGCATAGGAGGAAGCGTGTTGACTTGCCGTATACACGCCGATAATGCCACATTTTTCTTTTAGTTTTCTTTGAACCATATCATTAAGAGAATAAAAAAAAGCCGCTTTTAAGCGGCGTCATTTCCCTTGAGTTATTTTAATGATTTCTTTTTTTGTAGAAGTCTCATCTTTTATTCTTTATTTATAGGAAAAACAAATGCTTCTGTCAAGCGACAAAGAGGTTAAGCGAGTGATTCGCGGACAATTTTACTAACGAGCGCTCCATCTGCTTTGCCTTTTGTTTTTGGCATAAGTGCTCCCATTACTTTACCCATATCAGCTGAAGTGGTGGCACCTGTCGCGGCAATTGCTTCTTTTACTAATGTTTTGATTTCTTCTTCACCCATTTGCTGGGGGAGATAAGATTGTAGTATTGCAAGTTCTTTTGTCTCATTTTCAACCAATTCTGTTCTTCCGGCTGTGGTAAATTGCTCAATAGAGTCACGTCGTTGTTTTGCTTGTTTCCCTATAACATCCATAACATCTTGTTCTGTTGCTTCATATCCTGCACCACCCTTTTCGATTTCAAAGTAGCCAATAGCAGATATCAGCATCCGAAGTACTGACTTCTTGGTTTCATCTTTTGCAAACATTGCCTGTTTGAGTTCTTCTCTGAGTTGTTCTTTGAGCATAGTTGTATGATATCATTTTTTGTTTTAGGATACTAGTTTGTAGTAGATAGAAAACAATGTTATAATAGAATTATGTTCGCGGCAATTCTTTTAAGCTTTTTTTCTGGATTATTGGGGGGAAATGCTATACCCCATTTTGTAAAAGGTATTACAAAAGAATCCTATCCTATGGCTTTTGGTAATGGTCCTATTCCAAATCTTCTTTCTGGATGGTTTTGTTTTATTCTTTCAGCAGTTTTGTTCACACGAGTAGATTGGAGCCAGTATCCGATGATTTCATTTATATCATTTGCTTTAGGGCTACTTCTCATCGGTCTTTTCCATGCAGGGCATGGAGCTGTTGGAAAGAAAGAGAAGTAAGTGTTACTTACCGTTTAAGCTATTAATTCCTTAACTCTCTTGAGTAAATATTCTCTCGTATTTTTCTCCATATCTTCATCAACTTCTGCAAAGAGTTTTTGTAATAGTTCACCAACCTCTTTGCCTGGTTTCATTTGTAATTCTTTCATGATATCATTGCCGTCAATCGCTAGATTGTTTATAGAGAAAGGAGCTGGAGCAAGCTGTTCTTCAAGGCGTTTTTTAAATAATTTCAATCGCCAACTTTCTGCCGTTTGCGTCCCGCCACCAAGTCGGTCTCCAACTCGTAGATCCATCATATCTTTGACATTCTCGACACCAATTCGTCTGATAAACCGTCTGACTGCACTATCTGTGATATGTTCATCAACCGTGAACATATGCCATCTGATTAATTTGGTTATCTTCTCCCGTTGTTTTTTGGACAGCCGTAACCGTTGTGCAATATTGTAAGCCATTCGTGCACCGGCAACTTCATGGTTATAAAAAATGATTAAACCATTCTCATCTTGCGCAGCGACGCGAGGTTTACCAACATCGTGAATAAGTGTCGCAAACCGTACAACAGGATCTGTTGCCGGACAATATTTTAAAGAAAGTACGTTGTGCGTAAAGACGTCTTCGGTATGATGTCGTCCTGGACGCTTCTGAGAAATACTAACTCCTTCAATAAGTTCCGGCAGAATAAATTGAAGAAGGCTTGTGTTTTTGAGCATCATAATTCCTTCATAGGGATAGTCGCTCCCCAGAATTTTGAGTAATTCATCACGTACTCTTTCTTGTGATATTTCAGAGAGAAGTGGGGCATCGGTACTCACTGCTTGTAATGTCTGTGGTTCAATGATAAAGCCTAATTGTGCAGCAAAGCGAATTGCTCGCATGAGTCGAAGTGCATCTTCCTTAAATCTCAAATTTGGATCACCAACGGCACGAATTACTTTATTTTTTAAATCCTCCTGTCCATGATAGGGATCTATAATGTCTGTCATTCTGGCTTGTCCAGGATCGATTCTGGAGTCGTCACTTTGTTCCTCCCCAGAATGACGAATAGGTAGGGCCATCGCATTGATTGTGAAGTCACGACGGGAAAGGTCTTCTTCAATGGTCTTTCCCCATTCAACCTTCTCTGGATGGCGCCGATCTGTATAGCCTTTTTCGGTACGGAAGGTTGTTACTTCAACAACTTCTGGGTGTTCACTTTCTGGGATATCTTTGAGAGGGATACCAACCGTACCAAATTGATTATCATAAAAGGCGTCAGGAAAAAGCCCAAGCATTTGCTCAGGAGTTGCATTGGTTGTCAAATCCCAATCTTTTATTGGACGCTGTGCCAGCATATCCCGTACACATCCTCCGACAAAATAAATAGTAAAGCCGGCTGTCGTAAATGTTTTTTCAAGTTCGAGAATATGCTTTGGGATCTTTTGTTCCATAGCTTGTTTGCCTTCTGGCATGTCTGGTATAGTATATCAGATGAAGCCTGAGAGAGTAATAATCCTTAATGATAAAAAAGAGAAACTGGTAGGCTATCTCTACAAAAATACTTCAAAAACAATCGTCATTATTTGTCACGGAGTTGAACCAGTACTTGGCTTCCCGGGTGTTACTGATGTTTTTGAAACATATCATAGCATAGGCGTTTCTGTCTTTCCGTTTGATTTTACTGGCTATGGTGAAAGTGAAGGGAAAAAGCGTGTCAGTTTGAAGCAGCGGGTTTCAGATATCGGAAAGGTTATTGATCATTTCTCTCAAGACTACGACGAAATTATTTTATATGGATTAAGTTTCGGAGGGATTAGCGTTGCCATCGCAGCTAATACCTATAAAAAGGTAGCTAAGATAATAACGATTAATGGTTTTTTTAGTTTTAATCCAAGAAAGATGTATGGGAATCAGTCTTTAGCGATTGGTATGTATCTGTTAACACATCCCGAGTCTTGGAGTGAGATCTCTTATTGGTTAACACATTTCCGAGGTAAAGGTATTTCGGTTCCAACACTTGTTGTGTATGGAGAAGCAGATACTGATGTAAAACCTATCCAATCGCTTAGTTTCTTCAATAGGTTACAAGGAAGAAAAGAATTAGTTGGCGTCCCCGGTGGCGATCATCTTTTGATGAATAAGGAACAGTGGCCTCTTATGCATGCAATCTATGAATGGCTTGCCGAAGGAGTTAAAAAATAGTATGAAACAGTGGAAAATAATTAGCAAACTTAAGAAAAAAGAGCTGGGATTTAGTGTTGATGATTTGATAGATGTGCTGCTTGCCAATCGAGATATAACGACAAAAAAAGATCGGGAAGTTTTTCTAAATCCAAAACTAGCTGATGTAACTCCTCAAAGCGTAGGGATAAACGCAGTGCATCTAAAAAAGACGCTTAAAAGGTTACAAAAAGCAATTGAGAACAAAGAGCAAATGGTTGTCTATGGTGATTATGATGTTGATGGCATTACTGGGACAGCCATTCTTTGGGAGACATTATACGCAATGGGAGCAAAAGTAGCTCCTTATATTCCTCATCGTATTGAAGAAGGATATGGATTGTCGCAAATCGGTATTGAGAATTTACAAAAAGAACTCGGAACAATTGCACTAATTATTACCGTTGATAATGGGATCGTTGCAAACAGAGCCGTTAGGTTTGCCAACGAGCAGGGGATTGAGATCATTATTACCGACCACCATGCCGCGGGAGAAAAAAATCCTGATGCTTTGGCAATTGTCCATACCACAAAACTCTGTGGAGCGGGGGTAGCTTACCTGCTAGCGCAGGAACTAAAAACTAAAAATGAAAAAAATGAAACAGTCATTCTGGGGACGAGCAAAGGCGAGGACTCCAGAATCGATTCTGGACGCGACTTCCCCCGATTTAATCGGAGTTCGCTTGCCAGAATGACGGAAAATCAGGATAATCATCTTGAACTTGCTACTCTTGGGACGATTGCCGATCTGGTGCCACTGACTGGTGCAAACCGAGCGATTGTCGCTCATGGCCTTTCCAAACTATCACAAACCAAACGGCCTGGCCTCATTGCTCTTTTTCAACAAGCAAAAATCGAGAAGGAAGAGATTGCCACCTATCATGTCGGTTATATGATTGCTCCTCGACTGAATGCTGCTGGAAGGCTGCAAAGTGGGATGGATAGCCTGCGACTGCTCTGTACCAAAGACAAAAAACGAGCTCTCGAACTTGCTGCCAAGATTGAACTTATTAATAGAGAACGACAAACACTCATGAAAGATTCCACAGAACATGCTGTTGCAATAGTAAGAGAACAAGGAGCGGAAGTGAAAAAACTTCTTATTGTTTCACATGATAGCTATCAAGAGGGAGTTATTGGCCTTATTGCCGGGAGGTTAGTCGAAGAATTTTATCGTCCAGCAATTGTCATCTCCAAAAGAGAAAAACAGAGTAAAGCTTCGGTTCGTTCGGTGCATGGATTCAATATCATCGAGTTTCTCCGACAATATGAGCAGATGTTTCTCACTCTTGGAGGGCACCCTATGGCGGCGGGATTTTCTGTTGAAACCGAAAAGCTAACCCTTTTACAAGAAACACTTGAAACATCAGCCGATGGTTTACTCACCGAAGAGATACTTTTCCGAGTGCTCAAGATTGATTGTGAGTTGCCCTTTTTTGAGATAACCAAAGGTCTTTACAAAAAGCTACAGAAACTTTCTCCTTTTGGCATGGGAAACCCAGAACCTGTCTTTGCAACCAGGGGAGTCATGATTGAAGAGATGCGGGTACTCGGAAAAGAAGGAAATCATTTGAAGCTCGTTCTTTCTCAAGAAGGACAATCATTTGAAGCAATTGCTTTTAAGATGGGGGAAATGGCGGGTGTCTTAAAAATTGGTGACACGATTGATGTAGCATACTCACTTGATGAAAACACGTGGAATGGTCGGACAAAGATCCAATTGAAGGTGAAAGATATTAAAGGTCCTCTTGCGAATTGAGGCTAAGTGGGGTATGATACAACGTATGAAGCAAAGAATACTGACAGCCGAAACACCTCAGCATATTGACCAGGAAGTGCTCGTTCAGGGGTGGGTGCATGCCAGACGTGATCATGGGAAACTCCTTTTTATCGACCTTCGTGATCGGTCAGGACTTCTCCAAATCGTTTTTAATCCACGAGTTTCAGAAGAGGCACATAAGATTGCCCAGACGCTTCGTCCTGAATTTGTCGTCTCGATCAAAGGTAAAATCAATGCTCGTCCCGAGAGACTTGTTAATGCAAAAATTGCCAGTGGGACGGTCGAGCTTGAAGCAACACAACTTGAAATCCTTGCTGAAGCCGAAACCTTGCCTTTTGATATGGGGGGAGAAGAACTACATCTTGAACTTCCGACACTCCTTGATTACCGATCCTTGACTCTTCGACATGATAAAGTCCGTAAGATATTTTTGGTACAAGCAGCAGTTGCTGAAGGTTTTCGTAATGCAGCAAAAGAGCTTGATTGTACTGAAATCTTTGTCCCAACAATTGCGGCTGGAGCAACAGAAGGTGGAGCTGATGTCTTCAAAGTTGATTATTATGGGCATCCGGCGTTTATGATTCAGAGTCCACAACTATACAAACAGATGATGGTTGGAGTTTTTGAGCGTGTTTCTGTTATTACCAAAGCATATCGGGCTGAACCTTCGGTAACGTCTCGACATCTTGCTGAGGTAACGATGATTGATATTGAAATGGCATTTATTAATTCTTTTGAAGAACTTCTTGATGCAGTAGAACTCGTTGGGACGAGTATTATGAAACATGTCTCAGAAAAGCATGCAGACATCCTTGCAGACTTTGGTATTCAAAAGCCACTTATTCCAACACAGGTTCCACGATTAACGCTTCGAGAAGCTCAAGCAATTATTACCAAGAGAACTGGTCGAGATTTATCAAAAGAGCAGGATCTCAATCCTGAAGATGAAAAAGAAATTTGTCTCTGGGCTAAAGAAGAACACAAATCAGATTTTGTAACTATTACACACTATCCGACCAAAAAGCGCGCTTTTTATACCTATCCTGATCCAAAAGATCCAGAGTATAGTCTGAGTTATGATTTGCTTTTTAAAGGAACAGAAATCCTCAGTGGGAGTCGACGTATTAATGACTATCAGCAATTGCTGACGGCAATGGATGAAAGAGGTATTGATCCTGATAACTTTGGCATGTATCTTCAGGCCTTTAAATACGGTATGCCACCAGAGGGAGGCTTTTCATTTGGTCTCGAAAGAATTACAATGAAATTATTGGAGTTATCCAATGTGCGGGAAGCGTCACTCTTCCCAAGAGATATGGAGCGTGTTGATGAACGATTCTCAGTCATTGCAGCAAAAAGCAAAACAACCAAAGAAGAAAATAAGAAAGTTTAGAAAAGCTAAACAACTCGCTCGTCCTCAAGAAGCGCCAACTCGTTCCATCATAAAAAAACAACCTGAAACTCCTCCGTTCTCTTTTGCTAAGCGTGCAAGTAGATCCAGTGGAGATTTCTTTTTGGCTTTGATCCCTTTAGTCCTCTTTGTCGTATTGGTCATTCTTTTGGGAGTAAATCGTCAGACACACCAGCAGTTACAAGAGCAAAAAATCCGATCTGAAGAATCACTTGTCAAAATGTATCCGTATCCTTTAGTTAACGCGATTTTTACTCCTGAGCTTTCAGCCAAAGCAGCAATTATTACTGATGCAGATTCACAGGTTATTCTCTTTTCCAAAAATCCCAACGTACGGTTTTCTATGGCTTCAACGACCAAAGTCATGACAGCACTGACAGCGCTTGATTATTATCCACTTGATGCGGTACTCACGATTAAGACGCCCACCGTCGAGGGAAGTGGATTAGGTCTTACGTTCGGAGAACAGTTTACTTTTCTTGATCTCCTCTACGCAATGATGCTTCCTTCTGCCAATGATGCAGCCGTTGCAATTGCTGATAATTATCCAGGTGGAGTCACAGCCTTTGTTGCAAAGATGAATGAAAAAGCCATTAGTTTGCATCTCTCCGACACACATTTTGCTGATCCGGCAGGCCTTGAGGATGATGGGGATTATACAACCGTAGTTGATCTTGCTCGACTGGGAGCTTATGCAATTGGAAACAAAACATTTGTCCAGGTAACGTCAAGCAAGGCAAAGACGATTACAAACATTTCCGAAACTCAAGCATATCCTTTAAATAATCTTAATCAATTGCTGGGGATTAATGGGGTGACTGGGATTAAAACAGGCACGACCGAGGGTGCAGGAGAAGTACTCCTTACCGCAGCGACCATCAAAGGCCATCGATATATCGTCGTTGTGATGCATAGCGAACAGCGATTTGTTGATACCCAGGCACTGTTAACGTTTATTGAGAAGCAAGTGCAATATGTAGACGTGGTCTCTTCACCACCTCAAGTGGTTCAGTAGCTATTGGATCCAGTCATTTCTGACGGCTGAGATGTAGGCAAAAAAGCCATTATCTCCTTCAAAAACAATAATCGGCATAAGATATTGCTGTCTATCTTCTCCCATATAATATGCAAGGAAAATATTGTTGATAAGTATTTCACCATCATCACCTTTGTAAGAAGCAATATAGCCTTTTCCTTGTTTGAGTTCTTCAAATGCTTCCTGAGGTGTTTTAATAGCATACGATGCTTCTACCTCTGGTTCACGAGTAACTTCCTGGTAAACAAATTGTGACTCCATTACTTGAGGATTACTATCTCCAGAAGCAACCCAGAAACTCATCGTTGAATAAGGAGGATTTGGATAGAGTATCGGAAGTTTTTGTTCAACTTTTTCCATAACATTAGCATTATCACTTTTACCTGTGATAAGCTCATACTCTATATTTTTCTGATATAAATTTACCCGGATAACTTTGGTACGTGAGAGACTTGTTGCCGGGACAAGTTGTCCGTTTTGAATATCAAACAGTTCTGGATAGGTGACATAATTTTCAATAGGGTCAGGTGTCGATGTCTTTGTTAGATCAATATCGTCAGGAAAGAGTGTAATAAGTCCAAGAAATTCTGTGGTACTCGTAATGGCGCTTTGCTGATTTGAAATATCTTGTGCCGCTAGCACCGTGAGTGAAGAGAGAAATCTTGATGTAAGATCAAAGTCAAAATTAACAATATCTATGGTAAATACTCTACTGAGACCGCCTTGTTCTGCCCATTGATAATCAACACCTCCAAGTGGGGTTTCCGGGAGTACCGTTCCCAATCTATTCACAAATCCAAGAGCAGCAGCTTTCTGCTTTGCTTTGTCGAGGTTCAGAAAGTTTGGTTCGTTCTGCACGATAGGAAAGACATTGAGTCTATCAGGGAAGACAGGAAACTCTCCATCAATCGTGTTGAGGGTATAGGTGAAATTTCCTTCTTTTACGTTTGGTGGGAAGGCAAGAGGAGGAAGCACATCATACGCAAAAGTCGGAGGTTGAATCTTGCGGGGAAAAAGAATCTCTTTGATTGCTACGCCACCTCGAAATAACAGAACAAGCACACCGATGACAACAATGGCAAAACCTGCACCAATACTTACTTTTTTGGATATTTCAACTGTTTCGTGGAGCGTCATAGGCTCCTTTGAGTATACGCAAAAGACCAAGCACAATGCAAGATATGGTACAATGCAGGTATGGTTAGAACACGTATTCCCCCAAGTCCAACAGGGCAAGATATACATGTCGGCAATCTTTATACGGCTCTTATGAACTGGGCTCAGGCGAGAAAAAACAATGGGAAATTTATTATTCGTATTGAAGATACTGATAGAACTCGTTTTCAGGAAGGTGCTGAAGAAAAAATTCTTTCTTCGATAAAGGCTTTTGGTTTAGATTATGATGAAGGACCAGACATTGGTGGACCTTTTGCTCCTTATCGACAGTCAGAAAGATTACCTCTCTACAAAAAATATGCAGAGGAACTTATCGAAAAAGGTGCTGCTTATTATTGTTTTTGTACAAAAGAACGCCTTGATGAAGTACGTGCACAGCAGCAGAAAGAAAAAAAGACACCCCGTTATGATAAATATTGTCTAACACATGGAACAAATGCCAAAGAGCGTATTGAAAAGGGGGAGTCTTATGTGGTTCGTTTAAACGTTCTCCCCGATAAAAAACTTTGGTTTAAAGATCTCATTCGTGGACAGATTATCGTAAATTCAAATGAAGTTGATGATCAGGTGCTGCTTAAATCAGATGGCTATCCAACCTATCATCTGGGCGTGGTGGTTGATGATCATCTCATGGAAATAACGCATATTATCCGTGCTGAAGAATGGATATCCTCAACGCCTAAACATATTATTCTCTACGAAGCTTTTGGTTGGGAGCAGCCTATTTTTGCTCATATGCCAATTCTCCGTAATCCTGACAAATCAAAGCTTTCAAAGCGTAAAAACCCTGTATGGGCATCATGGTATCTAGAGCAAGGATTTCTTCCAGAAGCTATGCTTAATTATCTGGCTCTTCTTGGCTGGAGTCATCCAGAAGAAAAAGAAATTTTTTCACTTGAGGAATTTGTGCGTTTGTTTGATTTGAAAGATATCAAACCCGTTGGACCCATTTTTGACCTGGTAAAGCTTACGTGGATGAATCAGCAGTATATTCAAAACCTGAGTGAAGAGGAGTTAAAGACTCGCATAGTAGCTTTTTCCAAGCGAGCCCAGGAATTTTCTGATACGCTATTTGCAGGATTACTCCCTCTGCTAAAGACTCGCATGGAGACGCTCAAAGATTTTGATACGCTCACTGAAGTATTTGTTGCCCCCTCTATTCCAGAATCAGTAACAGAACAAGAAAAGCAAATAGCACAGGATTTACAAAAAGCTTTTGAGAAATTAGATGCTTGGGAAGCAACTACCCTCTTTACAGTAATGAAGGAAATTTTGCTACAATATAAAGTACGCATGCCCGTGCTGTATGTTCTTTTGACTGGTAAGCCAAAAGGGTTGCCCTTGCCAGAGACAATAACCCTTCTGGGGAAAGAGAAGACACTTGCACGGTTGCAGCAACTTATTACACTGTGACGGACAAACTTGCTCGTATCATTTCATTTATTTTTAATCCACTTATTTTGCTCGTCCTCATGCCTTTTTTTCTTATTTATCGTGTACCCTCAGATCTTTCGATAGCACTTTTCTGGACAGGATACTCATCGCTTTTTCTTCTTGTTATGCTTGCCATTCTCTACTATGGAGTGAAGAAGAAAAAATTTAACAATTTTGATGTCTCCAATCGCAAGCAGCGTCCATTGCTCTTTACGATTAGCATGCTTTTACTCGTTCTCTATGTAGGAGGTATTTTTTTCTTCCATGGTCCCACAATTTTAGTCATTGTCAGTATAGGCATGCTCGGGGGGCTTGTTGTTGTTGGACTAATCAATACTCGTATTAAGGCCAGTATGCATATGGCAACGCTTGTTGGGCTCATCACGCCAATTATCCTTTCCCAACGGAGAATATCTGTTGTCTTACTTGGCCTTATCCCTGTTGTTGGATGGGCGAGAGTACGCATTAAGCGTCATACAGTGCCAGAACTTATTGTTGGCGGAATTTTTGGAAGTCTGTTATCATTACTACTCTATATTTTTTCGCAACATATCTATGATTGATATCAAACGTTTTGTCAAATCATTTAAATTTGCGCTTGAAGGTATTAATTACGCGCTCAATAATGACCAAAACTTGGTTGTGCATTTTATTGCTGCTCTCTGTGTGGTTATTGCGAGTATTATTTTTGATATTTCTCCGTTTGAGATGGGTATTTTGGGTCTTACTATTTTGCTTGTTATCGCAGCTGAGATGATTAATTCTGCCATTGAAAAAATGGTCGATCTGATTACCAAAGAGCATCGAATGGAAGCAAAAATTGCCAAAGATGTTTCCTCTGGTATGGTACTTGTGACAGCCATTGGTTCTATTATTATCGGAATTTTGGTCTTTACGCCCTATCTCCTTCGTTATTTCCATTGGAATATTTAAAAAAACACTCAGGATGACAAATAACCAGCTTCCTTCTCAGCTAAAATTCTGCTAAAATAAAGCTATTATGGAAATTATTTTTCTTATTCTTACTGTTTTTGGACTAGCACTCTTTGAAATTATTACCAGTATTGATAACGCGATTATTAACGCTGAAGTACTTTCCGGTATGAGCAAAAAAGCCCAACGATGGTTCCTTCTTTGGGGGTTTCTCTTTGCTGTTTTTGTTGTCCGTGGACTGCTTCCTTTTCTTATTGTCTTTATTGCCAATCCCGGTATTGGTGCTATGGGAGTGCTTACGGCGGCATTTACGAACGACCCACAAGTCGTTGAAGCAATTGAAAAGACGTCACCCTATTTACTTCTTGGCGGAGGAGTTTTTCTCATTTTTCTTTTCTTCCATTGGCTATTTCTTGAACCCAAGAATTTTGGCCTTAAAGGTGAGCGATTTTTCCAGACACAAGGAGCATGGTTCTTTGCTATCGTTTCGATACTTTTGACAGTAATTGTGTGGAACGGCATGCAAATTGACCCAATGTTAGGTTTTGCGGCAGTCATTGGTTCAACAGCATTCTTTATCATTCACGGCTTTCGTCAGTTTGCTGAAGCACAGGAGAAAAAGCTTCTGAGTGGAGGGATGTCAGATATCAGTAAAATTGCCTATCTTGAAGTACTTGATTCAACCTTCTCGATTGACGGAGTCATTGGTGCTTTTGCTTTCACTTTCTTTGTACCTCTTATTCTTATCGGAAATGGTATTGGTGCGTTGGTGCTTCGACATCTGACAGTCAGCAATATTGAACGGATCAAGCAATACAGATTCCTTAAGAACGGTGCAATGTACTCAATTCTTTTCCTTGGAGCAATTATGATTCTTGATAGTTTTGGTTTCCATATCCCACATTGGCTCTCTCCAGTAATTACCTTTGGGACGGTGGGATACTTCTTCTATAAGTCAAAGATTGAAATGAAAGATGTTGAAGCAGCTCTTCAGCCAGCACCCAAAAAGAAATAATTACTTCAGATCTTCGATTATTAATTCAACCATAAAATTTGACAGCAAAGTCAATGAAGCCCAGTTATTTTGGGTATAAGATAACATCCTATGCTTGGAGGAGAAGTTGAACCAGTAGAATTTAAGACATCTACACCACCACCTGTATTGGACGAACTTAATTCCTTACAGCATCGTCTCGGTGAGCTAGCTAAACCGGGTGTTATTGTCGAGGATGTGAGATCAGTAAAAATTAGATGGAAATGATAGGTCTGTGACTATCAATTCCGGGCAGATGAGCCAAGGAGTAGAAAGATTATTGGAATTGCCTGATGCTGATCAAGGGATCATCTTGGCAGCATTAGCGGTACGTACCTCTGATCGCAATACCAATGGCTCTGAAAGACGAAATGCTCGCGCTGCACAACACCTCATCTTTGATGCAATGAGACAAAGGAGGGGTCGACGGGATTCACTTCAGGTTCCTGCACAGCCTCAGCCTCGTAGAAAATCTTTTGTCCGAGTATAAGGATTATTACTTCTTTAGTATTTCTCCTACCTTCTGGATCTCCTCGCCAAACAGTGTCCAATTGCCATCTCGGAGGGCTTGCATAGCAGCATCATATGCTTGATTCGCCTGGATAATCTGTTGATCTTGTGTCACCGCAGTTGGTGCCTGTGCCTCGGCAACTTTATCCGTAGGCTTTTGTTGCATTGTTGTTTCTGCTTCTTGAGTGGTATCTGTGCCAAAGATCTTCCCAAGTCCTGCTTCAAGCGTTGGCTCCATAGCAATTTTATTTTCATAGGCCACAATAACTCTTTTCAGTTCTGGAATTTTACCGGATTCTGCCTTTAGATATAACGGTCTGACGTACAGCAATGATTCCTCAATTGGGATGACAAGGAGCGGCCCTTGGATTACTTGTGATCCACGCTGATCCCAAAGCGATATTTGCCTTGCAATCTCAGCATCTTGATTAATACGTGCCATAATTTGTTTTTGACGGTAGATCAGCTTTTGCTTGGGGAATTGATAAATCTGTAATTTACCATAATTCTCTTGGTCATTTCGAGCGACCATCCAGGCAGCCATATTGTCCTTGCCTCGTGGGATAAAAGGAAGCATCAGGATATATTCTTCACGTTCCTGTCCTGGAAGCTTCATAATCATATGACGTGGAGCCATCGGTGGGATGTCTGTGGTTGTAGCTTCTCCTTCTACGGCAATAGCCGGGATGTCCCATTGGTCTTCTTTGTTATAAAAGATTTCAGGATCGCCCATATGATAGGTACTATAAATGTTCGTTTGGAGGGTAAAGATATCCTCAGGATAACGGATATGTGCGAAGAGTGCTGTCGGCATCTCATTGATGGGTCGAAACATTCCAGGGAAAACTTGTGCATAAGCGTTTATGATAGGATCATTCTGGTCGACCTGATAATAGGTTATTGTTCCATTATAAGCATCAATCACTACTTTGACGGAGTTGCGGATGTAGTTAATGTCCTGTCCATTGAGCATCATTGCTTTTGCATAGGGATAGTTCCTACTTATCGTATAGGCATCAGCAATCCAATAAATCTTGCCATCGACAATCACGCTGTATGGATCTTTATCAAAGGTCAGGAAGGGCGCTGATTTCTCCATACGTTCTTTAATCGTACGGTAATACATAACCCGACTTTCGCCCGTGATATCTTCAGAGAGGAGCATTTTGAGTGAGTTAAACCGCAGAGCAAATGCACTTTTTTTGACGAATGAATCAATTGGAACACCACCTTCTCCTGCATAAACTGTCGAGACATTTTCATCACCTTTAGGATAATCAAATTCTTTGGCTTTGGTTTTGACAAAAATATGATCGTTGGCAAGTTCTCCGTAGTAGATTTCAGGACGGGTAATTGCCAATTCTTTTTTCTCAGCGACTGGGGGCAAGTTCTTCACAAATAATACTGGAAGTCCCTCCTCGGTTACCTGATTAACCGGCCCTGCAGCTGTCCCATAGCCATGGGTAAAGATAAGGTGTTCATTGATCCAGTTCTTATTTGGCAGATTGGCTGAAGACAGCTCTCGAGGTGAAAGCATAATTTGCCTGAGTTGCCCGTCGATTACATAACGATCGTTATCAACGGCAGTAAATTCGTAGTACGTTCGTATTTCCTGAATCTGCGAGAAGGTAGAAAGTAGCGGTCCACGATCCCACAGTCGGACGTTTTTGATCGTCAGATCATTATCCGCGATATCTTCAGCCGTCAAAGGCTTATCTCCAGAAAGCTCTCGTGCAGCTATCTCTTGTAGTCCAAATGCTTCTCTGGTCGCGGTAATATTGTGTTTGATAAATGGCGTTTCTTTGACCAGTTCATTTGGAGCGACGATAAATTGATGATAGAGCGGTGGCATGACAATCATAGCTACTCCAATAATTGCTGTCAGACCAGCAGTTACAAAGAGGGGTTTTCGGCTATTTATTGCTCCATAGAGGAGGGTTGCAAGAGCACAAACAGCAAGAAGAGCGGCAAGTATTTTGTGGAAGGGAATAAGCAGTGTTACATCCGTAAATGCCGCACCAAATACTGCGCCATTATCTCGAGTCAGCAGATCATACATCCCCAAATAGGTTTGTGCTGCAATCGTTGCGAGGAAAAGCGCAAAAAGTACTGCCATATGTATCCGTGCATTGCGTTGGGTGTTCTTTTCGGCTACCTCAGCTTTTGCTTGTTTCTTTGCTAGAAAATTGAGCCAGCCAAAACTTCCTCGAAGGGCGTAGATAATGCCACAGCCAAGGATCGTCAGGAGCAAAATAAACCACACAAGTTGCAGTCCAATACCTAAAATAGGGAGGGTAAAAAGATAAAAGGAGATATCATGGGCAAAAATAGGATCTGTCTGCCCGAAAGGTGTCTGGTGCATAAACAGAAGGACTTCTTGCCAAAAAACAGAGGAGATAAGCCCGATAAAAAATGCTAAGAGAAGGCTGATGACATAGGTTGTCTTCTTCACAGCAGCACCAGTGAGCGTGATATATCTTCCAAGGAGTTGCTGTGGCAAAAAGACGATCCAAGGAATCCGTGCTTTGCTTGCTACCCAGAAGTTACCTGACAGAAAAAGAAAAGTGAATAATCCAACGGCAATTCCGAGAGCAAATTGGGTGATAACCGGTTTGGTAAAGACGTCAGTATAGCCAACCTCTTGAAACCACCACCAGTCAGTAAGGAGCATAATGCCATTATTAAAAAAGGACGTGAAGAAGAAGAGGACGACAAAACCAAGAAGAACGATATTACCAAGTGACATAGGTTAGTGGATCTTATTGTACAGTATCTCGACCATTTTGCAAGCTATTTTTCTATATGTTCGAGATAGGTCAGTATATCTTCGAAAGCTGGTGCAAAATAATCAACAGGAACAGCCTCAAAATCTCAGTCGGCTCAAAGTCTAGAATAACAAGTTTGATCTAGAGTAATTAGACCATTAAAGAGCAATTGGCTTTTTGAGTGGAATTTTAGTAAAATAGCTTCACTGCCGGATCATCTAATGGTAGGATAGAGGACTCTGAATCCTTTCATCTTGGTTCGAATCCAGGTCCGGCAGCCAATATAAGAACCGAGAGTGACCGTACTCTCTAAAAAGCCCGAACTGGCTTGCTAAACGCCTCATTTTTGTTCAAAACATTCGTACCGCAAAAATACCCTCAAAGCTCGGATATTGTAGCTACGGTTCGATGATGTCCGAGGTAACCAGAGTAATCGGATTTGAACGGAAGATTTACTCTTGATTAGATAAGAGGTAATGAAGTAACTGTTTCGTTATGAATATACAGTTGTCTCTTTAATACATTGGTTATTTCTCTCTTTTCCTGCATTGTCCCGTTGCGAAATGCGTAGTTGGCATAATCCATAAGGTTGATTGGTTTGTTATCTGGATTAATATCTTGTGCCCACAGAATTTCATCTCTCATTTTCTTGTACTCGCCCATACTATATTTCAAAAAGTTATTTAACTCGAAAAGCTGAGGATGTGCCATATACATGAAATTGATGTAACGAAGAATCTGTTTTATTAGTTTTTCTTCAGTGATATATGGTTCAGGACAGCCATATTTCTTTTGCCTCGTACAATGATAGTAAATATGATAGCGTGGCTCGTTATACTTTCGTTTTCTATATCTATCCTCACCAATAACCAATGACCTACAGCTTGCACATTTAAACAATTCTTTGAAAGTAAATGTTTTGCCTCCCCATTTTGATTTCTTAGGAACAATTAATTGTTTTTGTACTTGATCAAATATATCTCGAGTAATTAGTGGTTTGTATGCACCTTTGTACCAATTGCCACCACCAATTGGGTATTCAAATTCTCCATAATAGAATGGATTTTTCAGCATGAGATAAATCTGGCTTAATGTAACTTGTTTACCTGTTCTTGTGGTGAGGCAAGTATCGAGCCATTTCTTCAGTGTCCTACCACTATCTCCATCTCTTGCTACTCGTTCAAACATCTCAGCAACAATGTGCCCTCTGTCCGGATCTATCACAATATCTTTAACACCTGCAAAAGCTCTATTGTAATAGCCGATGGGAGGCATCCCTGGTCGCCAGCCCATTTCACATTTGGCTCGAATACCTCTTTTTACATTGATTCCTTTTTGATCATTCTCCAGTTTCGCCTGAGAGCAGAGGATCATGAGTAAAAACTTTTCATTAGGATTGTTCGAGAAGCTTTGCGAGAAGGTCTTAATTTGCTGTAGTTTGCCTTGGTCCATAAGATCGACAACCATTCCCAAATCCCCAGCATTTCGACTGAGTCGATCAGGAGCCCATGAAAGAATGCCAGTAAACATTCCATCTCGAATATCTTCCAGAAGTTTCTTAAAAACTGGTCGTTGTCCTGATTCTTTGGCTGAATGGCTTTCTCGCCGAATTTCTTTGATGAAGAAGCCTTCTCTAGATGCAAGATCGGTCATTTCTTTAATCTGAGAGTCAATCGACATGGCTTGGCGTTCATCATCCTCGCTTGATTTTCTTGCGTATAAGCAATATTCCACGCTTAATATTGGAGGCATTATTTGGTTTGCGGGGGCGGGTATCTTAGCCATTTCAGTGGTCAAGGTACCGGGAACCTCTCGAGAAGTCCAGCTTCAAAATACTATAAAACATCACAAAAAATGCCCGATGTTATTCAGGCACTTTTCGTCTTTAGATAGTAATAATTACATTCCAAGATCGACCAATATTTTCTTATTACTATAAAAACTTGCGTTGTACTGAAGCTTGAGACCTTTTGCAGTCTTTGGTACTTCAAATCCTACCCAGTCAGTTTTCTTGGCTTTTGCAATTAATGCACCATCCATTCCTAAAGAACCAGCATTTTCTAGTCTTTTTCCAGTTACTGCAACTTGGTACTGATTATTTTCGCCATCTATGACGAACATCTGACCCATTGTTGTAATGTACTGCTGACTTGATCCTGTATTCTCAAGAGTCATGTTTACATCAATCCACTGATTACCTTCAGATGGCTTTGTGTACTGACCTCCTTGGGCTGTTTCTACTTTATTTACAGTAAGGATAATATCTGACATTTGGACTTTATCACCAACTTTGTACGTTTCCTGAGTTGGTTGCTCTTTTGTATTTGAAGTTTGAGTAGTATCAGTAGTTGATCCTACTTTTTTACTGTCACTTCCCATACTGCCAATAACTCCGATTACTATAAGGATGATAAATCCTATTCCTACCCATTTAAGTAATTTCTTCATATGTATATCACCTCCTTTTTCAGGCTAAATGCTTAGTCTAGCTTAGCAAGATTATATCAGTTTTCATGCGTAAATGCTAAGTGACACTCAACATCTCATTTATGCTCAAATTTCTCTATTAATCTCCTTAATTTCTTAGTTACGGAGAAAAATCGATCAATAATACACAGAATCATGCGTGAGGAGATACTTGTAGAAGTATTTTTCTGACCTTCGGAGAAGTACGAGTACCTTGTCTTTTTGATTTTTGCTATCCATCCCAGCACAAGGTATCGGGAAAAAGCGAGGAAGTCCAGGTTTAGAATGAGTTATTTCTCAAATTGTCGTACGGCCTGACGGTACTTGCAAAAATCGCAATCTTCGCCTGGATCAGGCATTTCATCTGCCTTGAGGCATTTGATTGCATCTAAAATCGTTCGTTCAACCCAATCGGTATTGCCTTCATAAGGAATTACTTTTATATCAAACTCCAGTTTCCCGTCGAATGCCGCTGGGTCGGTATCGCCATTACAATACACAAAGTAACCTACAGGAGAAACCTTAAAGCCGTTTTGACGGAATAACCACTGATATATCTCCATCTGCCGTTTGTAACCGATTTGCCAGTCTGCATCGAGCGTTACCTCAGCGTCTTTAGAAGTCGCTTTGTAGTCCACAATGATGAATTCACCTTCTGGAGTTACCCACACGTCGTCTACGCCACCAGTTATGACAACATTTTCATCATTAATTTTGAAAGTTATACCTGCCCGCAATGAATCTCTCCATTCATCGATTTTTTCATGAGCAAGTGGAACGGCATCGATACCGTACGTTTTCATTAATGGATGTGACGTCTTATTGGCTCTGTATGTATCAAATTCTTTCTTTAGAAGCTTATCTACAGCAGAATTGAGAGAAAATGGATATCCAGGTGGTTGACCCACTCCTAATCGACGATCAAGGTAAAAACAACGAGGACAATTTAAGAAAAGATCAATCTTAGAACGACTTAAACGAAATAATTCTGAAGAGTTTGCGTTATATAGATTTCTTGTGCGATTTGGATTGTAGTATTTGGACATGATTAAGTATTGAGAGTTTGTATCTCTTGAATCTTATTAAAGATTGCTTGAACTTCATTACTTGTTGGAGCATTAGAGATATCTACGTGATCAAGTCGACGATAATGACTTTCTTGATTCAAGATCTCGAAAAACCAAATATACTTTCCTTCCTTTTCTTGATAAATCTGGTCTAAAATGCCAGCTGTTATTTTTTCATCATCTGAAGCCTCATTTACTTTCAAATTTGAAACCAAGCTACGAATTACAGTTGCCAATTCAGGATTTTTTAATTTGCGAGACTTTTTATCAATAGTATTGGAAAAATCGATTTGTTTACCATTACTTGGCTTTTTAAAATTTGCTGCGATGTCCATAAGTATTTCTTCTAACCAGATACGACAATAAAATATTGCTGAGCGAACATCCTGAGTATCTGGGTTTAAAAAGCCTTCGACTTTAGCTTCAAAGTTGGCTGGATTACCTTTTTCACAAAAATCAACTCCTTCAGCTCCACAATATAAAACATATCTTAATTGTTCGTCCTTAGAAAATAGATTGGCGATTTTTTCATCAAAGAAGCGGTCATGGGACGTTATTACAAATTGGCATACTTTTATATATTGTTTTATTTGATCCCACTTTTCTCCAAATGAACTAACTCCTTCTTCGTCAGAGAAACTTCCTGATAATAAACAAGCAATGTTATCTCTATGGTCAGAATCGATAGCGTTGATAGCATCATCAAAGACAAGCAGGGACGTATTGTACTTAGCTGCTCTGGCAAGTAGAGCAGCAAGACCAAGAGTCTTTAAGTGCCCTTCGCTGAGGATATCTAGGGCATTACAGGTATTATTGCTTTCAAATATTAAACAAAAATCTTCTTGAAGTCCTTTGGGGAATTTAATTTCTTTTATTATCTCGCCAACGTTATCATGTAAGTTCAAAGCTCGGTAAAAGCCCGTTACATAGTCATCAATATCAGCACCTTCAGATAAGATCGAACCAGATTGAAAATTTTGCAGATCATTATAAAAATCTGGATAAACGTCCAACATCTTTTTAAATAAATCTGAATTGCTGGATTGATTTAGGATCTTTTTCAATCTTTCATCGCTACTTTTTGTGATTTGCTGTTTTGCAGAAAGTATATTTTTTTGTTCCTGTAGTTTGGCAAATTCATCACGTAGATTTTGAATCTCAATTTCTTTCTGTGGCTTATCTTTCAATAACTCATCCTTCAAATTTTTGTAAGATGTTACTTTTCCCTCTAACTCAGCCAATGCAGTGAAATCCTTACCTAATATAAGTTCATATGCGTCAATAAATGAGTTTGTATTCCCATCAAGCTTAGATTCAATCTCAATAAGATTGACATCTGGAATTAATGGTTTTTCAGTTTCGCCCGCGATGTCTTTCCAATTTTCATCTATTAAATTATGTTGTATCTTTTGCCAATCGTCCCTTATTTCTCTAAAGCAAGTACCTTTTAAATCTATTTCAAGTTTATTCCTTTCAACTTTCCAATCGGTTAGCTTTTTAAGTTTCTTCAATTCTTGTTCTGTCTTTAGTTGAGGACTAGTAACTACACAAACATGATTGGGATTCTCTGGTTTCTGTTCAATAGGAGTATCGCAAAGCGGACATTTATTATCACTGTAATTATTTTTGAAAATATTATTAGCTGCTTGGAAAAGGCTTTCAAAATCAAGATCCTTAGCATTATCAGATATATCCTTATCAAGTTTTTTCCACTGCTCGATTTTATCTTTATGTAAAGTTATCTTGTCTTGAAAAGATTTTGTAGAAAATTGCTTGCTAGAATTTTTCTCAAGGCTCTCAAGCTTGATGCGGAGTTCTTTCCCTTTTTCTTCAATCTCAACTTTTTTGTCATCAAAACTCTTTTCTCCTGTGAGTTTCTCCAAATCCTCACTAGCTTTTTTCTCTTCTTTTTTTGATTCGTCTAATATTTTTTCTAGTTCACTTTTTTTATTGCTCCACTCTAACCATGTCTGCCAGTTTTCTCTTCCTGGGCGACCTTTTTCGTTATCTGTGGGTGAAAGATCTTGGCCAAACTCTTTAAAAAAATCTACAACATCAGAAAATCCAAACAACTCCCCAAGAATTTCTTGCAGATCTTTATTAGGCTGCATTGCAAGTTTCGCAAATTTGTCTATTCGATTTTTTTCTAGAAGACATCGATCAAAAATTAAATTGGGAACAGTAGGTTGATTGTTTAAAAACGAAAGCTTAGTGTTTTGATATGTCGGATCTGCATTACTTCGATTTTGAAAATAATTAAGTGTTGAATCTGTTTTTCTTTTTGTATGTTCGTAAGTGTCGCCGGTAAGTGCCCATTCAATACTTTCACATAGACTAGTTTTTCCTCCACCATTTGGAGCAAAAATTAAAGTCACTTTTTCGTGAAATCTAATTTTTCTTCCGCTCCCATTAGTATTAGCTCTAAAACCTCGGAAGTTGACTAGATCAATATCTTTAAGTGTGATCTCAGGTGTGTTTGTATCTTGAGATGCAGCAAGTTCACTGGCAATTGGCAGTTCGCTTAAATCTATTTGAGTTCGAAAAGTATCTTCAATAAGATATTTTTCAATATGTTCTAATATGTAAATCTTTCGAGCAATTTTATTTTTAGATATTAAATCATCGAGACCGTTCCACAGAATTTTTAAGAAGGCAACATATTCATTACTAATATTGTCTTTACCCTTTTCTTTTACAAGGAAATTTTGAAAGAATTGTTTAATGAGTATTTTTTCATCATTCATAAATTTTTGTTATTTCCAATCATCGGCCAACAGCTCAGCCTGTTTCAACACATTTTCGGTCGCAAGTAATTGGGCATCTGGTGGATAACCAAATTGTCGTAAAGTGCGACGAACAATCACTCTTAACTTGGCTTGTACACTTTCTTTGATAGTCCAATCAATTGAAGTGTTTGATTTAACTCTCTGCACAAGTACTCTTGATAAATCCCTAAGTTGAGCATCACCAAGAACCTCCATTGCACTTTGGTTAATTGCCAAAGCGTCATAAAAAGCTAGTTCATCATCCGTTAGACCATATGATGCACCTCGCTTGTCTCCCTCTCGAATATCTTTAGCAAGTTTAATCAGCTCCTCTATAACCTGTGCTGTAGTTAATAAATTGTTTTGATATTTTCTAATAGCATTCTCAAGCATTTCAGACATCTTTTTGCTCTGAATGAAATTCTTTCTAACTCGTGATCTGATTTCGTCATTGAGAATCTTTTTCAAAAGCTCCATTGCCAAGTTTTTTCGTTCCATGCCCTGAATTTCAGCTAAGAAGTCATCAGAAAGAATTGAAATATCTGGTTTCTTGATACCGGCCGCATCGAATATATCAACAATTCCATCAGAGACCACGGCCTTATCAACAATCTGTCTTATTGCAGTTTCAATTTCAGCATCTGACTTTCCACTACAAGTTGGCTCAAACTTTACAAGTCTGGCTTTAATTGCTTGAAAAAATCCAACTTCATCTTTTATCTCCATTGCTTTTGGATGGGGAACTGATAGCGCAAAAGCCTTAGATAGGAGATCTACCTGCTTGGTAAAACGGTTCTTGCCATCTTCAAGTCCAAGAATATATTCTTGGCTCTCGAGGATAATGGTCAATTTTTTATGAGTATCAGCGGTAAAGTAAGGTTCAAAGTCGTATTGATCAAACATTTGTTCAACGATTTCAAATTTTTCAAGCATCGCCGCAACAGCCTCTTCTTGATCTAAAGTTGGCGTGCCTTCACCACCGCTTGCGGTATATGTCGCTAAAGCATTCTTTAGATCAGAAGCAATACCAATGTAATCAACAATTAATCCACCTGGTTTATCTTTAAATACTCTGTTTACACGAGCAATCGCTTGCATAAGGTTATGTCCCTGCATTGGCTTATCAACGTACATCGTGTTAAGACATGGCGCGTCAAAACCAGTGAGCCACATATCACGCACTATAACGAGTTTTAATGGATCGATAGGATTTTTAAATCGTTCTCCAAGATCCTTACGGTTTTGTTTAGTGGTGTTGTGAATTTGCCAACTCTCTGGATCGGAAGAGGTGGATGTCATTACAACTTTAACGGCACCTTTTCTAAGATCTTTGTCAAACCAGTCTGGTCGTAATTTAACAATTTCTTCAAAGAGCTCAACAGCAATTCGCCGACTCATAGCAACAATCATTGCCTTGCCTTCAAAGACTTCCTGTCGCTTCTCGAAGTGGTCAACAATGTCAGAAGCAATTACTCCAAGCCTGTCTCTGTGTCCAACTACAGCTTCCAGCTGAGCCCATTTTGCTTTTGCCTTTTCTTTAGCAGTACTTTCTTCACCTTCTGTGATAGCTTCTACTTCTGCATCTAGTTGTGCCTTTTCATCTGGTTTAAGATGAATCTGAGCAAGTCTTGATTCGTAATAAATACGAACTGTTGCACCGTCTTCTACGGCCTTAGCAATATCATAAACGTCTATATAATTTCCGAAGACTGCTGGGGTATTTGCATCCTCTTTTTCTACAGGAGTACCCGTAAAGCCAATAAATGAGGCTGATGGCAATGCATCTCTTAGATATTTTGCAAACCCGTAACCCGTTTTTACGCCATCAACTGTATAAGTAGTTTTGGCTCCGAATCCGTACTGACTTCGATGGGCTTCATCAGCAATAACAATAATATTACTGCGGTCTGAAAGTTCATCGTAAGTTGATGATCCATCCTCAGGAAAGAACTTTTGAATTGTTGTAAATACAATTCCACCACCAGCTACTTTCAGTAATTTTTTAAGGTGATCGCGATTTTCAGCCTTAACAGGATCTTGTCTAAGGAGTTGCTTACAGTTGGCAAATGTATCAAATAATTGCTCGTCTAGGTCATTGCGATCTGTTATGACAACCACGGTGGGATTATTAAGTGCCAATACAATTTTTCCAGCATAAAAAACCATTGAAAGAGATTTTCCACTACCTTGCGTGTGCCACACGACACCAGCTTTATGATCACCCTTAGGCTGTTTAACAGTTGAAGATAAACCATACTCTTCTGGTTTTTCTCTTACTAATAAAGCAGTAGATTCTAAGCTATCGTCATCTGACGCTCTTATTGTAGATTCAACAGCTTTATTAACTGCATAGTACTGGTGATAAGCAGCTATTTTCTTGATTGTACTAATAGTCGTTAGCCCGGTATTACTATCGATATGACTGGATTTTTCAAAGACAATGAATTGTTTGATCAAATCAATAAGAACATTTTTTACTAACATTCCATCGATCAGCGTTTCTATTTGAGGAACAACTGTCTTGTCATCCCTATATCCATCTTTAGATTTCCAAGCAAGAAAACGAGAATAATCAGAAGAAATAGTTCCGACTTTAGCATCTAGACCATCGGACGCAATTAAAATACTGTTGTAGTAAAAAAGTGAAGGAATTGCATTTTTATAATTTTGTAGTTGAGTAAATGCTTTTTGAACCGTAGCATTTTCGTCAGTAGGGTTTTTAAGTTCGATAACAACGAGAGGCAAACCATTAATAAAGATAATGACATCTGGTCTTTTGTTAATGTTATTTTCTATAACAGTAAATTGATTGGTGACGATAAGTTCGTTGTTGGCAATATCATTAAAATCAACAAGCCAAACTTTTTCACCTCTGACACCTTCATTACTCATATATTCAACTTCGATGCCTTCTGTAAGCATTCGGTGGAATGCCTCATTGTTCTCAAGTAGGTTTTGTGTTGGAAGGTTTAAAACTTGTTTTAGAGCTTGGGCTTTTGCGTCAGCAGTAATTGATGGATTTAAACGATCTATGGAAACCTTCAATCGATTTACTAATAAAACGTCTTTTAGATTCTGCCGCTCTAATTCCTGTTCTTCAGGAGACAGATAAGTAAACCCTTGATTAATCAATAGGTCGACCGTTAATTTTTCTACATCTGATTCAAATATTTGTGTCATAGTGTTGTTTGTTTTTTGCCTAAATCTGATATGGCAGCCTTTAATACCTGCCAGCATATCTGAGCAGTATCATCATCTGGGTTAAATCCAGCTAAAGCTTGTTCATAAGGATGAATATAGTTACGAAAATCTCTCAGTGAGTGGCTAAATTTTTTAATATCTAAATCCAAATAGCCAATTTCGCAGGCGACATCAATTAACTGACTTAATTTCCATTCATTCAACTTTAAAACCTTTCCTTCTTTATCTTTAGGTGCAGATGTGGACTGGTTAAAAACTTTTGGATTGCTAATAGCGGTGCTTAAAAGTATTCCTTCTAGGGTGCTTCCCGCCAGAAAAATTGAGGCAAGGGGTGCTTTTGCCTTCATACATATATCAATTTCTTTGATTCTTTGTTTAACTACATCGCCGACATTTCCATCTATATTTAATGCAGATACAGAAATAATTTTATATTCTTTTTGTAGAAATTCTTCCTCAGTGACTTCTGTTTTAGTAGTCTTACCAGATAATCTTTGTGCGATAACTAAACAATCTTTGTATAGTGTCTCTTCCCCCTTAGGAATACCAGTATCAGAATATGCTTTTTGTGTTCTCCAATACTCCAACATTTCAGTTAAGACTTTCCCAACAACACTATCTAATTCGGCATCCCAAAAAGCTCTTAACCGATTGGCTTTTGACCCAGACCCTTGATTATATCTATCATTAAAAATATCTTTTTTGCAGCAGGTTAAAATAAAGTCCTGAAGTGAGCGGTTAGAAAAATCCAACACATAACCACTTCCCATTCCGAAAAGTCTTTCAATTTTAACCTTATCAACGCTACTTAAATTTGCCATATTAATTTAATTTAATCTAATCTCTGTACTCATTAGTTTAGGTAATAATAAGTTTCTAAGAGTTATCAATGTGCGCACTTGAGAAGAATTTTCTTTAACCTTATTAAAAAATCCTTTACACATCTCATTGAATGATTCCATGTCTCTCTTATTAAAACTAACCTTAATATTTTTTAGCTGTGAGGTTTGAACCCTCTGCCTACCTGACGTACCCGTCATTGATTGTATTGCTTCATCTCTAAAATTCTTGCTTCTGGCAAGACAATAAATCCAATATGGACTAACTAAACCTTTTGACCTCATTACAATAAACTCTGTTGAGCCTCTTGCAACTTCATTATCTTCCAAATTCATGACAAAACCAGTTTTTCCATTTTCTAAACATGGCGTAATTTTGGCTAATAAAGTATCAAGATTTCTAAATGAAGATGCCGAATTTACGATACGATACAGCCCGTTTGCAATGGACATAGAGTTTTCGGAAAGTGTCTTCATATCAAAAAAACGATATTCTTCGTTGCGATTAATTTTTTCTTTAGGATCTAAATCAATGTAGTCACCAAGTGTTCCAGAATTCTCGCCTGAGACTGCTTCAAATAATTTAAGAAAATATGTTTCCGCTAGATCCTCAAGAGTTTTGTTTTGCTCAAGAAGAACGTCAATTTTTTGGTCAAGCACAAATAATACTCTGGATAATTCAATTTGGGTTTCATAATTTGGCATCAGAATCTTCATCTTTTTAAGTTCAGCCGCTTTAATTCCTTCAACGGTACTACCTTGCGCTCTAGATAAAAGAGAGTTTTGTCCTAATGGACTTTGGAAATAGTATTTTAAAAATATGCTGTCACAAAATCCTTTTTTTCCACGAATCGTAATTACCCTCTGTCCCAATGCAACCTTAGGATTGTTTAACAATGCTACTTCACCAAGCGGAGCCTCTGTAGTTAATAAGACGTCATTTTTTTCTGGGAAGCCGCGTGTCATCCAAGTTTTGTAATAATTCTCATCTATAAATTCATTTGGTTGGAGTAAGCGTCCATTCTTTATTATTTTTGCAGTAACAAGAGGCACTCCAAATGCGGTTTTAGTTGGAGTTTTTCCACGATAATCAATAAAAGTTTCTACAACTTCTTCAAGCCGATATTCTCTCCAAATATTATTAGAATTGCTATTCATATCTTAATTTTTGTAAGTTTATCTAGAATTTCTTTATTCAGGATATTCTCTTCGTTAATTTGATCATTTAAAGCTGATCGTAGTTGACCTAATTTCTCTTCGAAGTTGATTTCTTCATCTTCATCAGGTAGCCCTACATATCGACCTGGTGTTAAAACATAATCTAATTTTTTGACATCCTCTATCGTTGAAGATTTACAAAACCCTGCTTTATCTGCGTAGTCATTACCATTTTTCCAATCATGATATGTCTGGGAAATTTGCTGGATATTTTCATTTGATAGCTCCAGTGTTCTTCTATTAATTAAATGCCCAAGGTTACGAGCATCAATAAAAAGTATCTCTCCTTTTTTCTGAGTTTTATTGCGATTCATAAACCACAAACAAGCTGGAATTTGTGTGTTAAGAAATAGCTTGGCTGGGAGATTGACAATGCAGTCAACTAAATCTGATTCAATAAGATTTTTTCTTATTTCACCTTCGTTACTAGTTTTAGTAGTTAAGGAGCCTTTAGATAAAACGAAACCTGCTTTACCAGTAGGACTAAGATGATATAAGAAGTGTTGAATCCAAGCATAGTTAGCATTTCCAGCTGGGGGGGTGCCATGCTTCCATCTAGCATCATTTTGAAGTAGCTCACCGCTCCAATCACTGTCATTAAAAGGTGGATTAGCAATGACAAAATCTGCCTTAAGATCTTTGTGTGCATTATTAAGGAATGATCCCTCATTGTTCCATTTAACCTGAGAGCCATCAATGCCACGAATGGCAAGATTCATTCGACATAGTCGATAAGTTGTTTGGTTGCTTTCTTGACCATAAATTGAAATATCATCAATTTTTCCTTGATGCGACTGAACGAATTTTTCACTCATAACAAACATTCCACCGCTACCACAGCATGGATCAAAAACACGACCTTTATATGGCTCAAGCATTTCTACTAGGATTTGAACAACACTACGTGGAGTATAAAACTGCCCGCCTTTTTTGCCTTCAGCAAGTGCGAATTCACCCAAGAAGTACTCATAGACTTTTCCGAGTAAATCTTTAGTCTTCGAAGCCGTATCGCCAAGAGCAATATTTCCTATTAAGTCCAAAAGTCCACCTAAAGCAGTCTTATCAAGATTGGGACGAGCATAAACTTTTGGAAGAATTCCTTTTAGTGTGGGATTTTCTTTTTCAATTGCCTCCATCGCTGAGTCAATATCAGTTCCAATTGTAGGTTGCTTTGCCCGAGAGTAGAGATATGACCACCTAGCTAATTGAGGCACAAAAAAGACGTTCTCTGCACGATATTCATCAGCATCTTCGGGATCTGCTCCAGAATAGTCACCTTTACCTTCCGACAATTTTATATACATTTCTTCGAAAGAGTCAGAGATAAACTTTAGAAAAATCAAACCAAGCACAATATGCTTATATTCAGCCGCGTCCATATTCTTTCTGAGCTTGTCAGCAGCTTTAAAGAGTGTTTTTTCGAATGATTCTGTTTTATTATTTTTTGCCATAGTTAATTATTACTTCTTGTGACTAATAAACTTTTCTAAATCTGACTGTCGATAACGTCTAGTACGCTTTTCTCCTATCCTCACAGCTACCAGAATGCCTTTTTTATCCCACAAACGTAGGGTGTTGGCGTGGACATTGAGTATCTCAGCTGCCTCTTTGATTGTTAGTAGTTTTTCCATATGAACATTACTTACCAATTGATAACAATATTATATAGAGTTAGCTAGGCTTTTTCAACCATTTTTATACGAAAAAAGACCTCAAAAAGGTCGAAATTTAGGTAGTACAGGAGAAATTCCTTAAACGAAGTCACTCATGGAAGATTTGAGGGCTTTTGCTACTTTTTGGAGTACTTCGAGAGAAGGAGCGTGTCTACCTTGTTCAATATACCCCATATAGGCTCGGCTGATACCTGCTCTTTCGGCGGCTTCCTCCTGAGTAATCCCTATTTGTTTTCTTCGCTTCTGGATTTTCTTCCCTATGGCTTTTGGAAGCGTTGCGTTTTTCCTCATGTATATATTGTCTAAAACGCTTGACCATTACTCCACTTAGCCACACTAAGAGTTTAGCCTTGAATACAGGGGTATTTTATGCTAAGGTGGACTAAGCAATTAACTTATGATTGGAGGTGAACAAAATGGGACTATTTGGAAATAAACAACAAACCGGAGAAAAACCTTTATACGAAACAAGCTATGCTGGCTTTTGGATTAAGATTTTCCCCAACAGAGTTGAATTCAAGGCAGGAGTTGGTTCTCAAAGTATTCCGATAAATCAGATAGCAAGCGTTCAACTACCTATGATGGGTATATGGAAAATAACTTTAGAAACAACAGGAGGAAAGAAATACGCCGTACCAACTTCCAAAAAGAAAGAGGTTCAAAAAGCTATATATGACGCACAAGCTCATTTCTCAGGAAACAATCATCAGACAAGCGATGCTGATGAGCTCGTTAAACTAAATGAGTTAAAAGAAAAAGGTATCTTGTCTCAAGAAGAATTTGATCAGAAAAAGAAACAGATTCTTGGAATTTAGTTTAGAATTTCGTATCAAGTGTAATTGGTTCAAAATCAAATCCTAAATCATTCATGTGTTGCAAAGACCACGTTAATCCAGGATGAGGATCAGGTTCTGTTGCAGACACTTCGCCCGGTTTACGTCTGCTTGATGGTCGGTCTGACTCTATGACTTTTGCCATTAGCAAGGTAAAAGCATCCGCTAAATCATCGTATTTCTCCACACCGAAATTTACAAGTTGACCTATTAATACTTCTGCACCTGTTCTTGGAAAAAATACTTTCCCTTGTTGAATAAGGGGAGACACTATGGATAGTCTTGATCTCTTATCCATATGTGGAATTCTCACTTCCTCAGCAAGTACGTGTTCTACTGTCAGTTGTTGCGCTGCGGCACTTTGATAGCCAACACTTTCTATGTAAGCTACAGGATATGGTCTATAACCTACTTTAAGTTGCTCGGTCAGTGTTTTTATTGCCTGAATTGTTTGTGGGAAATCTAATTTTTTGTTTAAGATATAAGGCAAAATGTAAACTTGAAGATTGTCACCGTAACCCACGACATACGCTGGAACTAAGGCCGTGAAGTTCGCCCATTCCAAAAGTGAAATAGCTAAGTCAACACCAATTGCTACAAGTCTGGCTGGGTAGCGATCAGAGCTAGGAAGAATGTCGTAGGATTTTATCCAAGAACCTTTTACAATTCGGTCTTCGTCAGCAATAATTTTTAACAAGAACTCTCGGTACCATGCTGACTCATCAGCGATCTCTTTTCTTTTGGCTTCAATGTGTTCCATGGTTGGAAACTTTCCAGGCCAAGCAATATTTCCGTTATCGTCTAACAATGGAAATTCCTTATAAATACCACCCGTTCCCCCTGTTTGGATATTTTGCTTAATTCGCATCATCAGCGAATCCTCATGTAACAGGTTGCCTACAGTAATTATTCTAGTGCCACTATCTCCAATTGGCTTTATCTCACCAGAAAACCAGTTCCATAGATTATCTCTGCTTTCTCTCGTCTTAACTGATTCTAAGTCCTCAACATCATCGATGATAATAAGGTCGGGTCGGTATTGTCGATGCCTGAGTCCTCTGATTCTTTCGCTTTGAGATATAGCTGAAACTCTAGCATTGTAATGCGGGATCACTAGTGAATTGGATCGCCATTCATCGGCTACTTCTGAGAATGGTCCAAAATCCCGTATCAACAGTTCATTTGATGAAAGTTCCTGTTTTATATTGGTAAGGATTTGTTTTGCCAATCCCTGAGTTAAACTCACAAGCAGGGTATATTTCTTGCTTGGCTTACCAACCATTGCCCAGATAGGTAGTGCCAAGGTTGCTATTGTTGATTTAGCCGAGCCACGAAAGGCGGTAATAGAAATCTTTTCTAATTCCTCATTTTGGATAAGATTAAAGATTTCCTTTTGGAAATCAGCAGTTGGACAGGTGATGTAGTGAGGAAAGTAGGTAGTGAAGAACCAATAAAAATTCTCCTGCGTTAATGCTTTTCGAAAATCAGGACTTTCTTGGATCTGTTTAATTATCTTTTGTTGTTCATTCATGATCTTTTTCTTGAGGCGGAATAAGTGCCGCCATTTCTAATGCCTTGTTTAAGAGTTCTTTTTGTTCGTCGGTAAGAACTATGTCTTGGTTTTTATTTGAAGCCATGATTTCTATCTTGGTTGCATAGGCAGGATGATGGTGCTTAAGCCAAAATATGATAGCAGTCATGTTTTTGTCTTTAATGGCACTCATCATTTGGCTCTCTGCCATATCATTTACAAGCAAGTTTCCATCCAGAAGTGCTTGATCGCTCACCTGAGCAAATCCAGCATCTTCTTTTCTCCAACGATAATAAGTTGCTCGACCAATTCCAGCTTTTTCGCAAGCGATTTGAACAATCGGAGTCTTCTTTAATATCTCCAACAATTGTTCTTTATTTTTTGACTGTCTTTTTTCAATTGTTTTGTCCATATATTTTTTTGGGTTTCTTGCCTGTTAACTTTTCCCAACGTTTGATGATGACCTCCGCATATACTGGAGACTTTTCCATGCCGAAACAACGACGCTTCATCTTGGTCGAGGCAATGAGAGTGCTACCACTGCCCGAGAATGGCTCAACAACCAAATCTCCACGTTTTGTGAGCATCTTTATATAGGGAATGAGAATCTCGACTGGTTTAGTCCCAAAGATCACACCTTGCCCGGAATGTTTTTCGTCTGAAGCCACATATTCGATGAAATCAGTTGGTTGGTTCTTCCTACCTTTTTGGTAGCCTTCCCAGTGAGGTTTTCCAGCGATGGCGTAGAGAGCCGTTTCATATTCTTCTTGGAGTCCATCAATTTCCTCCTCGAGATTAAATGGAATATCTTTGTCAGGAGAAGCACCAACCATGGCGATATCATGTTTGGAAAAGAATTTATATTTAGCTGAAAATCCCTGATGTCTATTTGGCAGATGCCAGACAATCATGTTTTTCACTTTCCAATACTTTTCCATCTCACCCCAGATAGTCCTTAAGTTTTTCCAGTTTTCGTAGACAATAATGCTGAAATGTTCTTTTTGAATCTTGTTTATATTGCCCATCCACTTTTCAGTGAAATCAGGAGGGAGAGAGTCTGTTTCCAAATATCTTCTATCTCTTTTAGCACCGAAGCCCGTTATTGGTTTGCCATGCTTTTTCTTGCCATGAAGGTAGTCCAAAATATATGGTGGGTCGGTCATACACATGTCCGCTTTCTCACCACTCATTAGTTTTAGAAAGTCTTCTTCTATTGTTGAGTCGCCACACATAAGACGGCTACCGTCCAAATCGTATATATCACCTTTTTGGGTATTAATATTTTGGATATTTAATTTCTTAAGTTCTTTTTCGAGGTCAAACTCTTCTGGTACATCGACATCAAAAATTCCATCAAGTTCTCCACTGGAGAAACCAACATCTGTCAGAAATGACTCATCAAATTTAGCGAGTAGATCCCAATCAAACTCACCAGTATTTTTATTGAGGCGAAGGTTTAATTCCTTTTCTTTTTCAAGATCAGGAATATCGACATAGACTACAGGGACTGTCTCATATTCAAGTGTTTTAGCTACTTCCCATCTAAAGTGCCCACCAATAATAATGTTCTTACGATCTGGAGATGAGTTGACAATAACTGGATCGACAAGGCCGAAACGTGTAATACTTTGTTTGAGTTGCTCTGTTGCTATATCATCATGCTTGCGCGGATTGTAATCAGCTGGGATTAAATCATTGATTGGTACTTCGACTGTTTGGATTGATATATTTTTCATAGATTAAGCTAAATGTACCATCGATTTCGCTGACCCCCCGTGACAAGGAGGGGGCTAGGTGACAACCTGGGTTACATAGAGAATAGCTTGATTTATTGGGCTAATCTGAATTTCACTTTTTCGAATTGTTTGATGAAAATACCCCTTGACAAGGTTTTAAAAAAACAGGTATTCGTGTTGAAATACCATTAAAAAATAGGGTCGTTTGTGTTAGATTATGTGTATAAGTTCTGGAGATTTTATTGCCAATGAAATACCTGGAAGATGAGCAACACTATATAGATCGCTACGATCTTCATACCGTTGAAGAATGCCTCGATACGGTAAAAATGTTCCAGGATATTTATCAAAAAAGCCTAACTAGCCAAGAAATAAAAGATATTTCCCAAGAAGATAAGTTACACGATGTAAATCTCATGCTCAGTCGAATGCTTCTTGTTGTAAAAGGCAAAAGGTATGAGAAGAAGCAAGAAACTATCCAGAAGTGGATGGAAGAAGATAAGTTAAAACAAGATAAGCAAGATTACACTCCAACTCCCGAAGGTATTGTCTGTCCTCTCTGTAATGCTCCGATGCATTTCAATATCACAAAACATCTCGACTCTACTTACGACAGCCCAATCATAAGGATGATGTTTCTTTTTAAATGCAGTAACTGCGAGAAACAACAGTGGGTATATGACGATGGTGAGATTCGCGTTTCAAAACCTGATCTTTGTCCAAAGTGCAAAGAAGAAATAGATATAATAGCTACTCGAAAAGGCAAAATCATTACTTGGAAACACAAATGCAAAGCCTGTGGTTATACAAAAATTGAAATTGAGGATCTTGGTAAACATGATGAGGAACACAAAAAATGGAAGGAAGAGCAAAAGAGTAAGGACGAAGAAGGCAAAAAGCTTCTTGAGAAGTATCGAGAAGAGTTTTGTTTAAATGAAAAGGATGGAATAGAACACGTTGAAACACTTGAAGCCATGGAAGTAGGTCATGAGGTATATGAAGAAGAAAAACAGAAATACGATGACAAAGCCTACCAAACGGCAGTCAATCTAAAAAGGTTAACTGTTCTTGAAGTCGAGAAACTGCTTACTGAAAAACTAGAGAAGGAAAAATATGTTAAGTTCACGCTGGATAAACCAGATATGGGAAGGTTTGTTACGATTCCCTTTAATGTTCTAGATGCTAATTCAACACGAAATCCTAATATAAGTGAAGCAACTCTCAAGAAGCTCCTGAAAGACACATTAGAAGACACCAATTGGAGACTAATGAGTGATGGGATACGCTACCGCATTGGATATCTCTCCGGCACTCTGAAAGCGTACGAACAAGAAGAAGATCTGCATGAGTTGGTAGGAGCTAAAAAAGAGGTTAAAGCTTCTAAATCAAAAATAGATCCAGAAAAGCGAGCTAAGTATGCGAACCATAATCTCGTACAGCTCGCAAAAATGTCTGGAGAGTTTGATGGTATTGAAGCAACACGAAAAAGAAGGCTGGAGAAAGAGCCAGAAGGATTCTTCCTTGATGATGGTAAAGGGCCGTATTCTTGCGGAATTTGTGGTGAAGGAGCATATGGAAAAGACATTTGGTGGACGCTAAATGGCTTGTGGTGCAGAAATTGCTGGAATAATATCAAATCAGGAGTGATTCCTCCACTAAAGCATAGATATGACAAGGATAATATTTACTTCCAAGATTGGCAGATAGAATCAGACTTTGGGGTACATCCTGCGACAAGAGGTAAATTAAAAAGAGAGGGGTTGCTAAAAGGTCGCGACTTGAAGAATGAAAAAGGACAGATTTACTACACTATTTATCTGGTTTCAGAGAATCAAGAGTTTTTGAAGAAATACCCAAGAAAAGATAAGAAAATTAGAGAAACAATTGTTGGTAAAGATGGCAAACCTATTGAACTATAATGCAAGAATACTATGGAAAGTCCAGTTTTGAAGAATGATAAACCAAAGGTCATAAATATTTTAGCCAAAACGGTCAACGGAACAATAAATTTTCAGGCCGCATATGATGTCAAATATCTCTACAGACAAATAAAAAAGTATTTCGAGCAAGAGTTGCTCAGCAATTCCAAACAGCTATCTAACACTGAGCATTTGCAAAATGTACTCATGAAAAGAGCTAAGGATATCCAACTTCTCAACGAGTTCGACTTTGATAATGATTTGAGAGCAATCGAGCTAGCTATTTTGGTAGGAGTGCTCCAGACGACATACACATTAGGCAAACATAGCACTGACTATACGTTAATTCCATCATGGCAACTCCCTGATCAGACAATAGGTGTAAAAGCACATTTCAGAAAAGGTAGCTGGGACGGTTTTTTACTTGGATTACCAAAAAACACCGCTAAAGAGACTATATCTATTCCGTTAGAATTAAAATCTTTGATGATCAACCCAAAGATTTCTGTTAAAGGCAATCCTAATTATCAACTTACTGAAGGACTTAAAATATATAAAAAGTACTTTCAAAAACCCGCAAGCATTAATTGTGTTCTAGTCATGCCATATTCAAGTGAAACAAACTTGAGTATCGATTTAAAGAAGGCTACAGATGATCTTCGCTCTTCTATTTCTTCTGAATCAATGGGATTTATTTGTTTACTAACTTTCCCTTACGATAAAGAGAGTAAACCAGTTATGTCCATACTTTTTGCTATGGTTTCTCAAGATCCATCATTTATGTCAGCGCATAATCAAAAAGAGTGGATGCAACAGATTAACTTTGGGAAATCACAATGAACAAAACGGATCTTAACAAAAAAATTGAGGAGGCAAAGACAGCTGAAAATTCAGAAAGTTTCTTTAGTGCCGCGATTATATATAAGGAAGCGCTTGAAATGGCAAAAAAACTTGAAGACTCTGTATCCATAAAACTTTGTAAGGCGAAGGTTGTGGAAATGAATAAAAAATCTATTGAGTCTGGCAAGGATTTTCAAGAACATGAGTTTGTACATGATCTGACCGAAGAACAAAGTAATTCTCTTAAAAACTTTATTGTAGGTATTCTCAAGATCGATGATAAAAACCGAGTACTGAAGATTATTGGCCAGCACCCTGATTTTATGCCCAAAGTTAAAGATGTGGATATTTTGGCTAAGAGAACAATGCCAATCACTTATCAGTTTGCAACATTAACTACTATTTCAGACGAAGGTCACAACTTGCGTGGGGGCTCGTTAGCAGAATACTCATGGTTTATGCAAATGTATGATTTAAGTTTGAAACAGATAGTTACTTTGTGTCTAAATCGATTAATGTATATGCTAATAAATGGCAACCCTTATGGAGAGATGATGAACATTGAAGAAATATCTGATTATTTTTCTAAATCAGAATTGTTTACTCCCAATCAACTTAAGATAGTACTTGTTGGTATTAAAAAATATTATGAGGAGGATTATATTTCTGCTCTTCATATTTTAGTTCCACAGTTTGAATCATTTTTATTAAGCATAGCCAAACAACTGGGCATTAGTACTGTCGCCTTAGATACCACAGTCGATACAGCCACACGTACGAAAGTACTTTCTGAAAGAGATTTTGATTCAGAAGATTTTATAAAAATATTTGGAGAAGACTTCTGTAGGCAAATTAAGTTCGTTCTCTTTGAGCCCATGGGATATAAGCTCAGACATAAAATCGCTCATGGTGAAATAGCTCCTGCGGAGTGTAATTTCCAAAATACTACCCTCGTTCTCTACTTATATTTTGTTATACTCGGGAGGGTCGGAATCAAGAAGTCCAAAGATTAATTTAATATATGAAAGACGCGCAGAAACCATCGAGAAAATTTACGATTCCTCACGATAAGGTGTGGCTAAGACCTGATATGGCTTATTTTGAGTATCAAAAACAAGCCACAGGCATTGGTCATGATGAGATTGAGTACAACGGCAAGCATAAAAGGATTCGCGAACTACGCGACTTGGCGATCTTTGGCTTAGCTTTCTATACAATGCAAGAGCATTCATGCTTCGTACAAATGAATAATATTGATGATTCGCCTGATGCATTTCTAATGCGACCAGTCTCTGATGAAACACAAGAAATAGCTCCTATTGAAATGACATTTTATGGTAGAAACAAACTTGGTTTACCTAAAAAATCATTGGTAGAAAAATTAAGTGAGCGTGGGGGTAAGTTCCAGTTACCAGAAGGATACTGGATTCTTATTCATATTGGCAAGGATTTAGAAATTGATCACCAAGCCGTAACAGATAACCTATTGGCTTTGAAAACTGACTTAAAAGCATTTTCAGTCCAAGAAGTTTCCAATCATCCTGATACTATTGCTCGTGTTGTGTCCTACAGTCCTAGATTGGAGGCGTACGACGTAAATATAGGAGCGATTAGCCACAAACTAGCTCAAACTAATATACCAGGAACAGTTACTGTAAAAAGGGGTCGACCACCTAAGGAGTAGGGACATCTGACCAACCTTCTTTCCCTTGAGTAAATTCTCGCCCATCAGGAGCGACACATCTCCTAATTCCAGTTCTCTGAGCATATTGTTCTGAAGAAAGTTGCCCGCCATCGTGGCCAATCGCCTTGGTGCAATCTTCGTAGGTTTTAACCCCAGAGTACTTTTCTTTCAGAGTGGGTGCCAAATCGCCACCCGGAAGAAGTTCAGGATCAAAGTTACTATCAGGACAGCCGTGGTCACATGTACTAAGTTCACCTTGGTTAAGTAGTACGTCCGCTATTTGCCAAGCAGTCATACTTTGAGAGATTTTATATCTAGCTTCTCGGTTGATGGTGTTACTCCCAATAGTAAGAGCACTCTCTTTGCCTGGAGTATTATCTTTTGTGTGCGCTAATGCGTATATAAACGCACCTTCATCTTTAATGAATCCGTAATAGTGAAGATCACCAACTACTGCCGTTAAGGAGGTATCTTTCTTAAAAGTAAACCCAATTGATTGAGTATTTTGTCTAGGAGCTTCAAACTTGCTTTGCCAGTTTTTATACCAAACTAGAGCACCAAGACCAAGAATTACTATAGATAGCACTAAATAGATCAGCTTTCGCATGCTCATTAGTTTTGTCTTTTTTGCCATATATTAGTTCAAGTATATTCCTTACAGGAAGAGAGTTCCAATGTGGTGGTCTTCTATATCAAACTACATCATTATCATTTGAGACATCCCTTTTTATAGTGTCTCATTTGTCTCGTTTAGCCTTGATGTGAGACAATCGTTATAAGGATAAGAAGGTTCTAGACCGGACCGCTCAGCAAAGACGTGCGGTATCGCAACCGTACCCTCATGATTCACACCCTCAAAGAATGGATACAGAAGCTAGCGTTCGGATATGTTCGTGAGGTCGTTCAATACGGATTAGAACCATGAGACTGTAATTCGAGATAGTTATCTCATGAATACTCTTAAACAGACAATGCTATTAAAATCCAATACGCGTAATAAGTTCATTATACTGAGAAGTAGTTTGTCCATTAGCTGGGAATAAATCACGCATAAGATATGGGAAATAACCATCTACAGCATTCCATATTTCGCCATGATCTGTCTTTTCAAGTCTCTCCTTCAAATCTTTAGGATTCTCTGGTGAAACAATATAAATTTTCGCATTACTTGCTTTTCTATCAGGCTTACCATGAATGGCATCTACAATAATATCGTTGATATACTTATCATTAAAGCTGTATCCATAAACAACTAATTTAATATTTTCTTGTTGAACAGCTTGTGCAAATAATTCTCTATACCATTTGAGTAAAGGGATGGATGAGATGATTTCAGGTTTATTTATTCCAATGACTTTGGCGGAATTACCATCCGCGGTAATCCAGTTTAATGAACCATGCAATTTAATAAATCCAAACCCTCGTTCCTGAAATTGTGCTTTATAAGCATCCATTTGTTCTGGAGTTGGAAGATTTTTATCTATATTAAGTTCGCCTGCATGAACAGTATTAGGGTTAGTTCCATAAATTATTGATGCTGGACCTAGTGGATTTCTATTAAAGAATTTCTCAAAAAATAAATCTTGATTCAATGAAAAACATGCACCAAACCCTCCACTACCATCATCCGTGAATTTGTTTATAAAATTATTTTGTAGCAAACTAATATTTACTCCAGTATCAGCAGCCGGGTTGAGTAATATATCGTTCATATTTTTATAAACATCTTGTAAAATTTGTTCCAAAACTTTAAATTGATCTTTTTTCCCATTCTCAGTAAAGTTATACATTGCAGAATAGACAGTTTCAAAATTAAAATCATGCCTTAAAGCTAACTTTACGTCTCCAGCAGTATCCAATAAAGGATGATTAAATATTTTTGCCCACATTTCTCTTGCTAGGAGTCCACCAAAATTCTTTGAAAACCCGGCACCCAAAAGTAAGATTGTTTTATTAAAATGCATTATTAGATTATAACACCATAAGGCTAGATTCCCTTTATAGTCGAATCTGGATTTTTTATAATAAAGCTAGGATGATAATTGCTCTTCAGTAGCCAAGATGTGCAGCATTTTGCTTCAATACCCTTGAATTTTAAGTTCATATAAAGGACAATGGTAATAACTTATGGAAGACTCTGTAAAACAAAAAATGGCTTCATTTCAAGGTAGTGGAAAAGAATTTATCATTGAAGTTGCTAAGTACTTTATGGATTTTCTTGAGTCAGATTTCCATAAGCATAAAAATCCTCGGAGAACAATTAAACTTCATAATAATGACAACCTTTTAGTCGGAGTGAATCTAGGAAAATATCCTACATTCGTTGATGTTATTTGGAATACTATTCGTCATTCATTCGGTGAAGATCAGTTGAAAACTGTTTCTAAAGGAGTGTATAAAGTAAATATTCCAGAAAACTTACTTAATCTTATCAAGATTCAGATAGGGAAAATTAGTAGTAAAGATATAAATCAGATTATTACAAAGATATCCAAAGAAGTTCAGGAAGAATCAATTATAAATAAGCAAGAATATGATCAAGCTCTCGCAAATACTTTAGAAAACGTATCTAAAGCGATAAAGACAACTTTTGTCCTCCCATTTCTCTCAAGTATAGAAAAACCATTAGATAATCTGCATTTAACTGACGAGAATGGTATCTATCTGATGGAGGTAGAGTTAACGGATATACTTACTAAACAGGTTGAAAGTAAAATATCTGAAATCCTACAATTATTAATTGCAAAGGAAAAGGTTAACGTTGAACAAGAATTGAAGCCTCTTCTTGATCTTAAAGATGTAAAAGCAATAATTACCACTTTTTTTGAAGCCTTTAAAGTCACCGATTTATTTTCAGAAGTATATGAGTTAATGAAGAATCAAAATATACTCGATAAGCAAGAGTTTTATTTGTATTTTGGAGATATTACATATAGCAATATAAAATATCCAATTTTTTACATTCCGTTTTCTGTGGAGAGGATAAGCGATTCAATAAATATAAACTTTGAACCTCAAGTTTATATAAATAAAAAAGCCTTGGAGTTTATTACTCAAGAATTTAATAGAGAGCAGGAAAAAAGAGGCAATTTAAAGTTGATTACAGAAAGAATAATTTATATTAATGATGATCCAAGCCTTTTTGCCACAAATATCCAAGATATATTTGATGAGCTTGTTAACTTCTTTAGCCTGGATGAAAAGCTTGATACCAAGGACTCAAAATTACAATTAGCAAAAAGTTTTACAGTAAGAATTTCGAATAGCATATATTTTTCATTATTTGATAAATCTGATGAGGCGTTAGTTAATGACTATGAAGATATTCTTCAGTTATTAAGCGCAGAAGAAGAAAGTATATTAGGTGAGAAATTTAATTCACTTATTAATGACTTCCTATACAAAGATCCTTCTCCATTTAATCCAGCTGTAGAGGAAGAGTGGGATAACTTAGAGGTGAGCGAGAAATTAATAGCGAGAAGTCCAATTCCTCTAAATAGTGAGCAATTACAGCTACTTTCTGCATTAAAAAAAGATGATTGTAGTTATATTACCGTTGAGGGTCCTCCTGGTACTGGGAAGAGTCATACAATAACGGCAATTGCTTTTAATGCCATTTTAGAAAATAAATCCATCTTGGTCCTTTCAGATAAAAAAGAAGCATTAGATGTTGTAGAAGATAAAATTACTCAGACCTTAAATAAAGTTAGACTGGATAAGAATTTTCAAAACCCTCTTTTAAGATTAGGTAAAACAGGGAGTACTTATAATCAAATTTTAGCTACTTCTGCAATTGAGAATATTAAAGCTAATTACAGAGTTGTAAAAAGCAATCATGCGTCTGTCGAAAGTGATATAGATAAAAGATTAAATTCTCTAAATGAGGATTTGCAAGCAGAAATTTATTCATATAGTCATATAAATATCGATGAGATATATGAATTTTTTAATCTTGAAGAGTTTTTTATAACTAGTAAGGCAATTGTAGACAAAGAAGAGATTGTGTCTAATGACAACGGCATTTCTGATCTCGATGAATTGAGAAGTATATTCTTAGAAATTAAAGGCAAACTTGAAGATTCTTCTTTAACAGATGAAGAGCAATTATATATTAAACTGAGCGGTTTTTCCTTTTCCAAACTTAAAAATATAGAAGAGTTACAGACGCATAAAATATTCCTTGCAGAAGTAAAAACTATTTTTTTAAAGTTGCATGAGATATATAAAGATAATATTAATAATTTAAAGCAACTAGGTCCAATTTCAGATAAAGATGTCGTTGTATTAGAAGAATATGTAACTAAATATGAAAATGAAAAAAATTGGATTTTAGGCTACACATTTAAGAAAGATAAAATTAAAAAATTAGATGCAGATTTTCAAATCTCATTTCCTCAATCAACCATCAAAGATGCCCATAGCAAAATTAGCTTGCTTGAAGAGTGTGTACGTATCTATAAATCCGCAGACGAATTGCAAAAGCAGTTGCTAAGCGTAAAAGGAGATAAATTCGATTATATAAAGTTTGTCAGCACTTTTATTATAAGCGATCAATTTGAAAATTATTTAGAAAAAATTGAAACACTCGAAGCTCTATTTTCAAGTGTTAATTTATTCAAAGAGATATATCCTTTGTCCGCACAGAATATTGGTATAAATAATTCTCTTGAGACTTTTCATAATAATAAATTAACAGGAATGACAGATTTAGATTTTGAAAAGTTACTCCGCTACTTAAGCTTACTACAAAAGATTTCCAAAGAATTTAAGGGCATATCTTTTAGTGATTACTCCAATCAAAAAAAGATAATTGAAGACCTAATGATAACTCAGATGACTTATATTATGGATGGGCGTTTAATTGATTTTTACGAAAATAGTAGAGCAACTGCAAAAACATTGAGAGAAATAATTAAAAAGAAGCAAAAATTTCCCAAAGATGAATTTTCGAAATTAAAAGAAGCATTTCCTTGTATTTTAGCTGGAATAAGAGATTATGCTGAATACATACCTCTTGAGCCAGATATTTTTGATCTAGTAATTATTGATGAAGCATCTCAGGTAAGTATTGCTCAAGCATTCCCTGCATTGTTGAGAGCTAAAAAGGTACTAATTTTGGGTGATAAGAAACAGTTTAGTAATGTAAAAGCAGCTCAAGCTCGATCTGACACAAATACCGAGTATCTGAATAATCTTAAATCAGTGTTCACAAAACACATATCCAAAGAAAATGCAAAATTAGTTAAGCTTGAAAAGTTTAATATAAAAACCTCCATACTGGACTTTTTTGAATTTATTAGTAATTATAATATTCAACTCATCAAGCATTTTAGAGGATACAAAGAAATTATTTCTTATTCAAATAAATATTTCTATCAAGATAGTCTTCAGGTAATGAAGATAAGAGGTAAAAAGATTAGCGATGTGCTTAAATTTAAAATTATTGAATCTGATGGCAAAACAGACTTGATTCCTACAACTAATTCGTTAGAGATTGACTACATAATAAGTGAGCTAGAAAAAATGCATAAAGATGATCAGAAAATAAGTGTTGGAATAATAACTCCACATACAGATCAACAAAAATTATTAAGTGATCGAATTAATAAATTACCTGAAAGAGATTACTATTTTAAGGATTTGAAATTGAAAATCATGACGTTTGATACCTGCCAAGGAGAAGAGCGAGATACAATCTTTTACTCAATGGTAGCAACTCCTCAAGATGATCGATTAGGATATATCTTCATCAGTGATTTAAATAGTATTAACATTGAAGAAGACGGAAAGATTAAGGCGCAGCGTTTAAATGTTGGCTTTAGTCGTGCTCAAGAAACCATGCATTTTGTATTAAGTAAAAAGCCAGAGGAATTTAGCGGATCTATTGGGAATGCTTTAATGCATTATAAGTTTGCTTTGGAAGAAGCCAAAAAAGAACGAGATGTAAGTGAGACTGATAAGAACTCCCCTATGGAGAAAGAAGTAATGAATTGGTTTTATCAAACTCAGTTTTGGAAAAATAATAAAGACAATATAGACTTTTTCCCACAATTTGAACTCGGTCAATATTTAAAACAATTAAATAAATCATATAATCATCCTGCGTATAAAACAGATTTCTTGCTTGTTTATATAGATGAACGAAAGCGAGAACACAAAATAATAATTGAATACGATGGATTTAAAGAACACTTTAAAGAGGATGAAGACGTAAATGAATTCAATTATCAAGATTATTACAATGATCAAGATGTTTATCGAGAAAAAGTATTAGAAAGCTATGGATATAAATTCCTTAGAATTAATCGATTTAATATTGGAAAATCTCCAATTGAGACATTAAATCAAAGAATCGAAGAGTTAGTAAAAAACCGTCATAGAGTAAACCCATTACTAGACGATATTCATTCTACAATTGAAAATTTGCAGAATGGAAAAATGAAAGAATGTCCCAAATGTGGAGAATTTAGAGATGCTTATCAGTTTGAAGATAAATCTCTTATAACCGGAATTGGTAAATTTTGTAATTTATGTAAAAAGAAAAGTGTTTCTTCTCAGACACCTATATATTTATCTGACCATGAAAACTGTCCTAACTGTAATTCAAAAATGGTATTGAGAAATGGCAAATACGGAAAATTCTATGGATGTAGTAAGTTCCCCTATTGCAGAGGTACGAGGCAATATAATGATTAGTCTATGTATTTTCATTTAAAGATGAAATAAATTGATTTTTAATATAAAGCTGTCTATCTAACGCAAGTACTAAATCTCGTTTTTCACTTATTGACCCACTCCTGAAAACATACGCAGCAAATTCGACTACATTTATTGGTGAATCATTAGGATTAATTTCTTGTTCATATAAAACTTCTTCTCGTATTGCCATATATGCAGAAATGCTTGATTTAAGTGTTTCTGTTAATTTTAAGTGTTTTGGATGAGCAATGTTCATAAAATTAATATATCTTAGAATCTGCTTTATCAACTTTTCCTCACTAATATAAGGCTCAGTACAACGATTGAGGATAGGAGCGCAGTGATAATAAACATGTTTTACTGGCTCTGCCCATTTCCGTTTTCTCCATTTTTCTTCTCCTACGATATTTCTGCCACAGTTTCCACATTTAAACAATCCTTTAAAGGCAATAATTTTCCCACCCCATGCTGACTTTGGATAAGTAATCAACTGTTTTTGCACTTTATCAAAAGTTTCTTTACTAACTAGTGGTGTGTGTTTACCTTCATACCAATTTCCACCCCCAATAGGGTACTCAAACTTTCCATAGTAAAAAGGATTTTTTAGCATCATATAAATTTGGCTAAGCGTTACTCCTTTACCTGCTCTTGTTGTCATCCCTTCTCTATCAAGCCATCGCTTTATCGTTCTGCCACTATCTCCATTTTTTGCGACCCGTTCAAACATTTCTGTAACAAAAGATGCTCTTTCTGGATCAATCACAATATCTTTTATCCCATTAAATGCTCTATTAAAGTATCCAATCGGAGGAGGTCCTGGTCTCCAGCCCATTTGGCATTTTGCACGAATTCCTCGTTTTACATTTATGCCTTTCTGGTCGTTTTCTAGCTTAGCTTGTGAGCAAAGAATCATGAGCAAAAACTTTTCAGAAGGAGTATTTGAAAATGCTTGAGTAAAAGTTTTTATATGAACAAGCCTCTCTTGATCCATAAGATCTACAAGCATCCCTAAATCTCCTGCGTTGCGACTCAGGCGATCTGGTGCCCATGTGAGGATGCCTGAGAAGAGCCCTGAACGAAGATCCTCTATGATTTTCATAAATACCGGGCGTTGTCCTGACATTTTTGCTGAGTGACTTTCTCTGCGGATTTCTTTAATAAACAATCCTTCTTTTACTGCCATCTCATTCATCTCTTTAATTTGGGAATCAATGGACATTGCCTGACGCTCGTCATCTTCTGATGATTTTCTTGCATATAAACAATATTCAACAATTGGATTATTTACTTTGTTTTCCATTTTTGCACCATCCTTTTTAGTTTCTTGGTGTGAATAAAGAAGCGTTCGATATAAATTTTATCGTGTTTCAAAAGATACCAATAAAAGTACTTTTCGCATTTCTGAAGAATATGCAGCGCTTTTTCTATGTCTTCCTCTTTTTTCATCAGGGCAGACGATACCGCTAAAGCCATTCGAAGTCCAGACGCAAAATACGACAGAATATATATGAAAAAATATTTTAATACACTTTATGTAGCATGATATAATCGCTTAACTCATGAAGATTTTTTTGAATTATTTTTAGAATACATTATTCTTCGTCCCGTAGTTTTTATTTACGAAAATAAAAAAACTATTTTCTTCTTTGCTTTTCTAAGTTTAGTTTTTATTTTCAAGGAACAAATATTTAATTTTTATACTTATATAGTGGGACTCTACAATGCGTCATCCCCAGAGGGTAAATTAATAATTTTGAGTGGTCCGATTGCAGGTGCCTTAATATCTTTTTTTACTATTCTCTTATCGAGAAGATGAATACAACTAAAAACATTTCGGAGGATAGGCACTCTAACCCGAAATGTCTTAGAAAGATGAGCTTACTTTACAACTTCACAGTCGCTCATATCGATAACACCAATTGTTTGTTTGCCAATAACTCCATTGACTGTGACTGATTCTCCGTTTTTAAGCGACAATAGCTGTTGTGTATCTTTTACCTTACAGCTTATTTGTGCCATTGAAAATTGCTTTGAAGCAACATTAGTAAAAGAAAGCCCTGTATCAGTTATATTTGAAACAGTAGCTGTAAATTGTACAAATTTACCATTCCATGTCTTTTCAGCAGTAACTTGATTGCCATCAAAGTCATCAGCAATTTGTTGTGCTGTAACCATCTCAGGCGTTTTCGGTTGTTCTTGTGCTTGTCCACTATTTCCCGTGGAGTTTGTACTATTACTTGATTTACCACCACCGCCAATAACAGCAAGCACGATTATAATAATAAGGGCAATTCCTCCCCATTTTAAGAATTTCTTCATATAAATCACCTCCTTTCGAAGCTCTTCCTGATCATAAATGAAACAAAAGATAAAATCAAGTAGTAGTTGAGGCTAAATGCTCGCTTTAAGCTAGTGGATTGAGAACTCAAAGCTATCGATAATGTTCATATGGCTACTACACCAGAAAAACAAGGCAGAAAGATTCAAAAGTTAAGAAAGGCAATAGGATATACGCAAGAAGAACTAGCCGAAAAGTTACGCATAAGCAGGACACATATGGGGCATATTGAACAAGGCAGAAAGTCACCATCTATTAAGTTGATGGATAAACTGGCTCGAGCTTTGAAAGTAAAGGTACCAGAACTTTTTTAAATACAGACCCTCATTAATTATTACTCTCTGCATAATTTTTAATTCTTATTCTCATCGTCTTTTGTATTCAGTTGTTATGTAATGTATTGTAATATAATGAAAAATGATGTAGAATGACCGCATTATATATGGAAGAATTATTAACGCTCAAAGAAACGGCAAAAATATTAAAAGTACATCCGAATACACTCAGAGCTTGGGATAAAAAAGGCATTCTTATTGCGATGAAAATTGGGATTAAAAGAGTAAGAAGATATCATAAAAAGGATATCGAAAAATTTATAAAGAGCACATAGTTATAAACTCTATGAACGATAAAATTAAAAATATAATTCAAGATTGTAATATAAACTTTCTCATAGGATCAGGTCTATCTTTGCCGTATCTCAAAACGCTCGGAAATATTGAGAAATTACTTACGGAGCTTGAAGAAAAACAAAATATGAGCGCTAGCAAAAAAAAACTTATACGAGCATCTCTTTATAAAAAATATTTTGATGACGTAATTTCTAAAAATCCAAAAATACTTGAATCTGATGTTACTGCACAAGAGGTCCTAGAAACCTATCGTAATTTTCTCAACATATTAAATTCTATTCTGCTTAAACGCAAAGTTACCCTTCTCAGCAAAGAAGTAAACCTTTTTACTACAAATATTGATATTTTTTTAGAAAAAGCTTTGGAAGATCTTAATCTTGAATACAACGACGGTTTTAATGGACGATTTAAACCCAAATTTAGCCTCAGTAATTTTAAAAAATCGCATTTCAAGAAAAGTTTACATTATGATAATACAGCAGAGCTTCCAGTATTTAACCTTTCAAAATTACATGGATCATTATCTTGGGAAATTACACCAAATGATATTATCTTTTCTTGTGAGTTAAAACACGTTAAAGAAGTTTCAAGCAAAACAATTTCTCCGGCACATATTATAGATATCCCTGAAGATGCGACAATAGCAAAACTAATAACAGCTGCGACCGGAAAAACTACTGATGCTTCTACTGACGCATTTATGGAAGCCTATGAAAAACTGCTGATTGTTGTTAATCCTACAAAGGAGAAATTCAAGCATACACTCATGAACCAGACATATTATGAACTCTTGCGTTTATACTCAAATGAACTTGAAAAAGATAATACTGTTCTTTTTGTAATGGGATTTTCCTTTGCAGACGAGCATCTTAAAGAGATAACGTTAAGAGCTGCTAATTCTAATCCTACTCTTATGATTTATGTTATTGCTCATAGTTCAAAGGCAAAAATAGGTATAGAAGAAAAATTTGGAAAGAATAATATTAAAAATAATAATATTGAAATTATTGCCCCGGAACAAGAAGTAACAGGTGACGGATCAAAAATTGACAAATTCGAATATGACTTTCCAACAATCAATAAAAATATATTTGGATGTTTACTGGAAGAAGAAAACGTAGAGAATATTGTAACAGAAGAAAAAATCAACAATCCTGAAGCAGAAGAGTAAAATATATGCCTATAAAAAACGATCAATTATCTGAGGATTCTATTTTCAAAATTGGGAAAGTCATCTCAGTTAAAGGTAGAACAGTAGAAGTAAAGGTGGATAAAACAAAGAACACCTCACATCTTGTATATAAAGGCGAACTTCTAAAAAATATTTCCGTTGGCGGCTATATTAAAATCATAAAAGGATTTACCATAATCATAGGTAAGGTTGAAGGTGAGTTTGTAAATGAAGATAAGCAATTTATTAAAAAACAAGGGTATGGTAATGAGAAAGAAAAAGTTAATAGAGTTTTAAGTCTCAGCCTACTGGGCTTTTTTAAAGGAAAGCATTTTGAACGTGGCATTAAGGAGCTTCCATTGCTCGACAATGAATGTTTTCTACTTCATAAAAAAGAATTTGAACAAGTGCACGACTTTATAAGAGATAATGACGATCCTTTAACCATAGGTACATTATCATTTGAGAAAGGTCAAGAGATACGAGTAGGAGTTAATGGACTTATGGCAAGCCATATCGGCATTTTTGGTAACACAGGTAGTGGTAAATCATATACACTCGCAAAAATTTATCGTGAGCTTTTTTTGAAATATAAAGATAAAAGAAAATTCAAAAGAAACGCTAAATTTTTTCTAATTGATTTTAATGGCGAATATGTAAATGGTAACAGACGAGATCATGTCATTATAGACAAAAAATATAAGAATACTTATCAGCTTTCCACACGCACAACTGGAGGAGATAAGTTTCCGATTACAAGAGAGAGCCTTAATGATTCAGATTTTTGGGTGGTATTTTTAGAAGCAACCGAAAAAACACAAATGCCCTTTTTACGTCGTTCAGTAGATAACAGCTATCTTGCTCCCAAAATACGAGAAGAAGCTGAGTTAAAAAATCTAATTGGACAAATGATATATGAAGCTACGACTGAGAGTGATAGAAACGTTGAAAAAACAATAATTTTCAATTTACTAAAAGAACTTATAGACTGCCTAGGTGGCAATGCAACTATTACTACACTCTTGGAAGATTATAATGAACACCTTAAGTTCCATAGCGGAGTTAATAAGTATTATTATCAAGAAAACGGAATAAAAACCTTTAGTGATCAAGCTACTTTTAGAACAGATTTTATTGATAGTAAAATCACTCTACTACAGATTGATATTACTCAAGTTACACCTATAGACGAAGTAAGATTGCAAATTGTAATTCAATACTATAATGACATAATTCGAGGATTTTCTAACAAGGAACATCTTTCGCCTCTTATTAAACGATTAGATAAAAGAATTGATGATCTAAAAAAAGTTATCGAAATTAGGACGATTGAAGAAATTGATGGAAGGAAAAATATTACTATTGTGTCGTTAAAGGATGTTAATATGCATATGAGGAAAATTCTTCCTTTACTCTTGTGCAAGAAATTGTACAACGACAAAAAGATAGAAAATGATGATCGAAAATATTTAAATATCATAATTGATGAAGCCCACAATATTCTCTCAGAGAACTCTGAACGAGAAAGTGAGCAATGGAAGGATTATCGTCTGGAAACCTTTGAAGAAATTATTAAAGAGGGTCGAAAGTTTGGAGTCTTCCTTACTCTTGCAAGCCAGAGACCATCGGATATTTCACCGACGATTATCTCACAATTACATAACTATTTTCTCCATCGACTTATTAACAATGAAGATATTAATGCCGTAAAACAAACAATCTCTTATTTAGATAAAGTCTCATTTGAGTATTTGCCAATTTTACCAACAGGAACTTGTATTTTGGCAGGCCTTTTAGCAAATGTTCCTGTAGTTATTGATATAGGCAAAATTGAGCCACTTAAACACGAACCAAAAAATAAGACGATTATTCTAACAGATAATTGGCGATAAGCTTTAGTTATGTCATAGAAGTATCATCAATAATATAGGTTAAAATAAAATGACAATGATTATTTCTAAATCAGAATATATGATGTTTCTTAAACAACCTGCATGGTTATGGCTTAAGAAGCATGATAAAGCCAAACTCCCTGAAGTAGATCAAGCATTGCAAGCTATGTTTGATAATGGGCATTTGGTTGAAACATATGCCGAAAAATTGTTTCCGAATAGTACACTTCTCGGATTTAATGGTTATCAAGAATATATAACTTTGCCAAAACGAACGACTGATGCAATAGAAAATGGTACAAAAACAATTTTGCAAGGAAGAGTTGGGACGGATAATATAACTTGTATTTTTGATGTATTAGATAGAGTTGAAGGCAATGTGTTTGATTTATACGAAATAAAATCCAGTACCTCAGTTAAGATAGATCATGAGTATGATCTCGCGTTTCAAGTCGTTGTGCTTGAGCTCGCAGGGTTAACAATTAGAAATGTCGGTGTCATCCATGTTAATAATCAATATGTACGAAAAGGACCAATTGATACAAAAGCACTAACAAAGACAACTGATGTCACAGAGGCGGTCAGGCTTCTCATTGATGAAACAAAACTAAATATCCAACAAGCCATTAGAACAATCCAATCAGAGACTCCACCAGGCATGTCACCTCGCTTTGTTCGATTTGGACCAATTGATGAATGGCTTGCCATTTATAAATCTCTCTATACTGATCTTGATCCACATAGCATTTATCACCTTGCAACACTCAAACCACAGCTCGTTGGTGAGCTTGAAGATCTCGGGATTACACACATTAAAGACATCCCAGACCATATCGCCCTCTCAGAAAAACAAAAACGGCAAGTGCACGCGACAAAGACCAATCAGCGTCTTATTGAGAAAACAAAAATCAGTGAATTTATGAAGAATATCCAGTACCCTCTCTATTTCCTGGATTACGAAACACTCAGTAGCGTCATTCCATCCTTTGACGGCATTAGACCCTATCAACAAGTTCCATTTCAATATTCACTTCATATCATTGAAAGCCCTGATGCTCTTATACAACACAAAGAGTATCTGCATACAGAAAACACTCATCCAGGCCTTCCTCTTCTCGAAAGACTCAAAGAAGATATAGGTGAGACTGGAACGGTTCTTGTATGGTACGAAAAATTTGAAAAGAGTCGAAATAAAGAACTTGGTGTAATGTTTCCCGAGTATGCGGACTTTATGCAAAGTCTAAATAACAGAGTAATTGATCTCATGACTCCGTTTGCTGAGGGTTGGTTTGTTGATAAAGATTTTTATGGAAGTGCATCAATCAAGAAAGTATTGCCTGTTCTGGTATCGGAATTATCATATAAGGAACTCAATATCCAGGAAGGAGCATCAGCGCAACGGCTCTGGATGGAGACGGTACTTGATGGAAAAAATGCAGAAACAAAAAATCAGATTATGACTGATCTAATCGAGTATTGTAAGCTTGATACGCTCGCTATGGTACAGCTTTTTAAAGTCCTGCAAGTTGAAATATCGACAAGTAATTTAGCATAGAAAATCCATATGGGAAATGTACCTTCACATGATTCTACAAGTTTTACAGACACAGAATCTATTGGTTTGATTAATAAAGTTTTGGCATCACATAAAAGAGTTATGCCAAGACTTTTTTCTATCGATAAGTGGCCGAATATCGATGGATATGTCGATGTGCAAGACATTCAAAATATTTTTGTAGGCACTCTATTTGTACAGGCAAAAACTCTTCCTATAAACCATAAACTAAAATTTGCTTGTCCTATTTCTTTCTTTACTTACTGTGAGATAAACCCATGCTTATTATTGGGTGTCGATAACAAAAATGAAAAAATCTATTGGCTCTATTTTGATGCTCAAACAATAAAAAAAATTAGTTTGGGTAAGAACAAATATACTAAAACCATAAATTTTAATCCGCAACAATATTTAGATAAAAATACAATAGATTATATTGATGCATGGGAAATACTTACTCGAAATCATATCCGTAAATATCAAAATTTTGATGAATTAAAAAAAGCTTATGATACAATTCTGAAAAATTCTAATCCCGCTCTAGGAAAAGTTCAAAAATCTTTTATAAATGCACATTTTTTCTTAGATCGATTAAATAGTTTAATTGATAATGAATTTAAAATTGTAAAAAATATATATTACCCCAAAACATGGAAGATTGGTTTAGCTTATTACGAGTATATAGATACAAGCGTAATATATACCCTATATCCGATTGGGTATGATACAAATGATGTGCAAATAAAAGAAGTTGATGATAATCTCCATAATCAAATTACAAGAGAAGGGTTAGGCTTTACGGGACATTCAATCGAAAACCCAATTGAAAAAAGACCTACAGAATACGCAAAAGAAATTATTCAACCAAAAGTTTTAAAAATTGTTGAAAAAAAACTACTCAGTCATAAAGGAAGTGATTTTTTAGCACGAGAATTTATTTTTGCTTTTATAGATGAATTCAATATTCAAATGGGATTAGAGAAAAGAGATGAATACAGTATTGTAGAAATTGAAAGAGCTTTTAATATCTATCTTCCTCTTTGGTTAAAAGAAGCTTTTAATTTTCTTGTAGAAAAAGACAGAAATAATTTTAAACAAAGAATAAATTTCGGAAGGATACGATATTTAGATCCCACGTGGATTAATGAAATCATAAATGATGAACGTAATGAGATTAGGGATAAAGTAGATATCAAACTAAAAAACAATCAGAAAATTACTAATGTTTTGGTAGGTAATGATAAGATGCCTTTTGGATTGTTTGTGGAATTTTTGAATTTATTAAAACAAGATAATAAAAAAATAAAAAGACCTTATAAAGCTAGAGATTATTCAAGACTAGGAAAAGGAGGCGGATGGGTTTGGGACATGTTCTCAAAAGTAGATGCTACATATAACTTGAAAAATGTTTTCACTAACTTAGAATCAGTTTACTCAACAATCATTAATAATAATTTCCCTTATTTAAAAAAAGAGTTGTCTCTTTTTGAAGAAGCGGATAAAATTATTGTTTTTTGGAATGTAAAAGATAGATATAATGGAATAGGAACTGGCCCAACTTATTCAATGTATTTTTTACAATCACAAATAAAAAACGAGAAAAAAACACTTGAAATACTAGAGGAGGATCAAATTGAATCATTTAGTAAGAAAGATATATTTGAAGCGGCTAGAAATCCAGAAATTAAATTTAGAAGCAATAATTATAAAATTTTAAGTATAAGGAATAGTGTTTTAGATTTTATCTATGAGGATAGCCCTATGTTAAATTTAGCCTATATGATTTTAGAAAAAAGGTTAAAAGAATACTTTAATACAAAATCAAAGTCAAGTTAAGTTAAGTATATGTATATAAGGTATAATTACCTTTAACTAATTAGCCGTAGAATAAATGGCGTAATTCTTAACGTTGGTAATTTATATTTATAAGCAATTTTGTAATACAGATAAATATATTTCCTCTTCAATTCTTCAGATTTCTGACTAAAAAGAAAATCATCTTCAATATCATCTAAAACATCTCCAACTGCTCGCTCTACTGCCATGCTAAGTAATGCAAACTCCCCTTCATAGTCGGGATCAACGTAATCAGACTCATGCTGTTTTTGTTTCTGAATAAAGAGTTGAGTTATTTCATCTTCTACAGAAAGATATATTTCAACTTTTTCTTTCTCACTGACTTTTTTACTCAACGATGGCTTGTCATTAAGAATGATTGATTTCCATAGCAAGTGATATTTGAAATTAAGAATTTTAGCTAACCGTGATATCTCTGGAACTGCATATTTATTGAAATATTTCTTTTGAAGCGTCTTTGCGGGTAGCCTATCATTAATTTTATACTTGTTATTTATGTATTGTGTAATAAAATAGTGGGCATACGAACGTGTAAAGAGAACGAATCGTATCTTATTAAATGTAGTATATGTTTTCCCTGCCATATCAGAAAAGGCAGTTGGTATAATATAACAAAAGATCGTTGATTTGTTTAGATTTATTTTGTAGAAGAAATTAAATTTTCGGTTGCATCTGATAAAAACTTTTCTACATACGCCAATGACCCTTCAGAGAAGTTTCTACTAAGATTAACCCCAAACATATTACATTTCCACTGCATAAAAGCGACAAATTCTTCATGATTACTTTCAATAAGCGAATTGACTACCTCCTGATAAAAAAGATGTGCAATATTTGTTCCTTTCTCAACATCAAACTCCGCTTTCTCCTCTGCAAGTAACATAGACAAAAATTTCAAACAACTATATTCTTCTTTATCAACCATTGATTTGAGGAAATAATTGAGTGTCAAAATAGTATCAATACTTGTAAAGAGTAAATTAAACGTTTCCGAAAACGATAAAAGCACTTGTCTAACTGTGATTATCCGCTGATGTACCTGAGAGTATCCAGAGAAATCAAGAAGTTCGCCTTCCATTTGCTTGTCATCTCGTAAATTTCTTGTAAGTGTTGCTGTATATTCGCTTTGCAAATATTTAAATTCATTAAGTAGTGCGATTGCTTTGTATCCTAACTCTCCTGTACCAGCATCCACTTTCCACATAAGAGTTGCTGCCCAGCGATACGAGTCATATTCAGATCCATCTTCCATTGTCGGAAACGAAAGAATCCTAGCAAGATCCTGCTTTAAATAAAGATCAGCGCTTTTTTCCGCTGCTATGTAAAGATTTTCACCATGTATCTTCGGTATTTGCTTTCTGAGATGTAGTTTGTTGAGGTACTGAAGATGAATCGCTTCATATGGTGTGATTATTCCTTTTCCAGCTATTTTTGCAATAAGGGATTGTTTCTCGTATATCATATATTATTTCTTTTGAGATTTATTCAATGAATCCCTTAGCAGTACTTCGCTCATCACTTCCGCTTCGGTTTTCCTTATTTTAATATCTTCCACTCTCATTTGCGCCATGAATAAGCGCAAAATAAGTTGGGCAGTTCCTTCGCCAATTTTCCCTTGTAATACATAGGACATAAGTAACTCCTGCCCTTTCTTGAAGGTATCATCGTTATAGAGAAGTGCTGATAGTGCTTTAATTTCTTCTTCAGTCATAGCGCTTGCTTTATCTGTTATTTCTGGATCTTTATGATTGAGCCAATAAATAACAGCTTTCAAATTTCCTTGGTTAATATGATTTACTAATTGGGCATTTGCAATATCAGTAATATCTTTCTTCGCTTCCTGCATATTTTCATATGCTAACTTTTTGAAGTCGTTATCTTCCTCTGCCCACCGATAAAATGTCTTGCGATCGACACCTACAGCATGACAAGCTGAACGAATAGTAAAATTCTTCGTGAGTCTTTCCAATAATTGTTGTTTTAGTTTGTTTTTTGCTTCCTCAGTCATACTGCAAGTTTGGTAATGGGTAAATCAGGGAAAACATCTTGCATACGAGTGATAATCAGTCGACAGTATTCAGGAGACACTTCTGTCATGACGCATATGCGTCTGGTTTGTTGAGAGGCAATCATGGTAGAACCACTTCCGCCAAAACCATCCCATACGATGTCTCCCATGCGGCTACTGTTCAGGATAAGATGGCGAAGCAAGGGGATTGGTTTCATTGTCGGATGCAATTTGCTTCGATGGGGTTTGGGAAAACATAAAACAGATTTATCTTTGCTCTTGTAAAATGTATGTTTGCCAAACCAGCCATACACAATCAACTCATGCTGCGGATTATAGTCAAGTCGTCCAATGACACTTTGATTTTTTGCCCAAATAAGCAGTTGCGAGTATTTCCCGCCTTCAATCTCAATCGCTTGTTTTACCGCAAAAGCCATTTTATCCGTGTTAAACACGTAGACACTATTGGGAATAGCAAGATGTGGACTAACAGCATGCATCCATACTCGCGAAAACTGTATGTACTCCTTCTCAGATTGCGCTTGGTCATTAACAATATCAGTTTTGTGTGACAACTTAGAAAAGACTTGCTTGCCATCCACGTAGTTGCATGCATATGGAGGATCAGCGAGAATAAGGTTGATCTTGCGTTCCTGCAACAGCTTTTCCAGAAGAATTCCATCTCCAGCTTTACCACATCCAAGTACATGTGGTCCTATCTGAATAACATCTCCCTCTTTAATTGATTCGAATTGGCTTGACGCCGGTAAATTGTTCATAGCGTAGTAAAATAAGATCCACAAAAATTGGATCTTGCTCG